>OIYT01000135.1_pt1 | contig 96476 bp, 140 predicted proteins | sample 1588201 | NCBI WGS metagenome assembly OIYT01 (sample SAMN03283260) | human gut metagenome | biome: human-associated habitat; material: feces | host: Homo sapiens | place: USA | collected 2013
GCGAGCGTCGACGAACAATAGGCTGCCGAACGCCCCGGATAGTGGATGCGGCCGTTATCGCCCTTGCGGAACATCGTCGACGGGCCGATGAGGGTTCCGCCCGAATTGAGCGCATACCAGCGGCTGTACGTGTCGCCCGAATCCTGGTTCTTGGCGGCGTTGCCGTCCACGTAGGCAAGCAGCGACTGCCATTCGTCCGCCGTCGGCACCCGGTATCCCACCGGGCAGGGATCGTTCAGCCCCTTGCCGCCCTCGGTCCAGCCTTCGGACATCGCTGCGGACGACCGGGTATAGAACGTCGTCGGATTGCCGTTTGCCGTTGCGGCGGTCATCTCCTCACCGCTGATCTGCCAGCCGGCGGTGCGGGAGGCGTTGAGACATGGCGAATAAAACACGGCTGGACGTGCTGCTGGTGGAGCGGGGCTTGCAGGAGACCCGCCAGAAGGCCCAGGCCACCATCATGAGCGGTCTGGTGTTCGTGAAGGGCCAGCGGGTGGACAAGCCCGGCACCGCCGTCCCCAACGACGCGGAGATCGAGGTCCGGGGCAATGCCTTGAAATACGTCAGCCGGGGCGGACTGAAGCTGGAAAAGGCCATGGCGGCGTTTCCCATTACGCTGGATGGCGCTGTTTGCGGCGACATCGGCGCCTCCACCGGCGGCTTTACGGACTGCATGCTGCAAAACGGCGCGTCGAAGGTGTATTCGGTGGACGTGGGCTACGGACAGCTGGCCTGGAAGCTGCGGGAGGACCCCCGGGTGGTGTGCCTGGAGCGGACCAACGCCCGGTACCTCACCCACGAGCAGGTCCCCGACGAGCTGGCTTTCGCCTCCGTGGATGTCAGCTTCATCTCCCTGAAACTGATCCTTCCGCCGCTGCGGGGCCTGCTGAAGGATGGCGGCCACACGGTGTGCCTGGTAAAGCCCCAGTTTGAGGCCGGCCGGGAAAAGGTGGGCAAAAAGGGCGTGGTCCGGGACCCGGAAGTCCACCGGGAGGTGTTGGAGCGTTTCCTGGAACATGCAAAGGAGTCTGGCTTTACAGTCCTTGGGCTGACGTACTCTCCAATCCGTGGACCCGAGGGGAACATCGAGTACCTGGGGTATCTGGAAAAGGGCGCGGGCCAGCCTGTGGAGTTTGATTTGAAAGCCCTGGTGGAGGAATCCCACCAGGTGTTGAAGGAGCACGGGGAGGGGAGCGGCCTATGAATCCAAAAAAGATCATTCTCTGTCCCAACCCCAACCGGGACCAGGGCATGGCGGCCACCCGGACCGCGGAGCAGATCCTCCGGGAGCTGGGCTTCCGCACCGTGGTCTGCTCGCCCTTCAAGGACCAGAAGGAGGGGGCCTTCGCCGACTACGACGTGCGGCCCCTGCCCCAGGAACTGAAGGGGGCGGATCTGCTGATCACCTTCGGCGGCGACGGCACCATTTTGCACCTGGCCAAGCTGGCGGCGCTGCACAAGATGCCGGTGCTGGGCATCAATATGGGGGGCCTGGGCTTCGTGGCGGAGCTGGAGGTCTCGGAGCTGGAGGCTTTGCGGAAGCTGAAGGACTGGGACTTTGAAACGGAGCAGCGGATGATGCTGGACGTGTCGGTCCTGCGGGACGGCAAGCAGATCTACACCAATCTGGGGCTGAACGACGCCGTCATTCGGGAGGGCCCCATCTCCCACGTCATCCATTTGAAGATCGCCTCGGATGGGCGGCACCTGGCGGACATCGCCGGGGACGGCGTCATCGTGGCCACCCCCACCGGCTCCACGGCGTACTCCCTGTCCGCCGGCGGCCCAGTGGTGGAGCCGGTGGCCCAGACGCTGGTGGTCTGCCCCATCTGCATCCACAACATGCGCTTTTCGTCCTACGTCCTGTCGCCGGAGCACGTGCTGACGGTGGAGCTGGAGCGCAACGGTCGCAAGCCGGTGTACCTGTTTGTGGACGAGAGCCGGGCCTTTGCCCTGCAGTCCAACGACAGGGTGCAGGTGCGGCGGAGCCGGCACACCCTCCGGCTGGTGCGCCTGTCGGAGCGGAGCTTTTGCGAGATTTTTGCCCAAAAAATGCTGCCGGGAGGGCTGAATGATGAAAAATGACCGTCAATCCATGATCCTGGAGATCATTTCCCAGGAAAACATCGAGACCCAGGAGCAGCTTTTGACCCGGCTTCAGGAGCGGGGCATCAGCAGCACCCAGGCCACCATCTCCCGGGACATCAAGCAGATGCACTTGATTAAGGAGCCGGTGGGCCAGGGTGTGTACAAGTACGCTGTCTCCGGCAACCGGACGAAGCTGAATTTCGCGGAGAAGCTGCGGACCATCTTCCGGGAAAGCATCACCAGCATCGCCTACGCCCAGAACATCGTGGTCCTCAAGACCATGCCGGGTCTGGCCAGCGCCGCCTGTTCCGCTTTGGACAATATGAACATCAGCTATATGGTCGGCTCCCTGGCGGGGGACGACACGGCGTTTCTGCTGATGCAGGACACGGAGTCCGCGGCGATCTTCTGCGAGGAGATCAAGGAGATGCTCTAAATGTCCAAGGGGGACTGACGTCCACCTTGGACGCTGCGCCGGGCGCTGCCCGGCTCCGCTGAACCCCCTCGGCGGGCAGAGGTGTCCCGGCAGAAATGAATTCCGCCGGGACGAAATGGACGTTCCAAAATCGTGAAGAAAGGGCCAGAGTATGCTGGAACTGCTGCACATTGAGAATATCGCGGTCATTGAGCAGGCGGATATCCGGTTCCGCCCGGGCTTCAACGCCCTGACCGGCGAGACCGGCGCGGGCAAGTCCATCGTCATCGACGCCATGGGCGCGGTGCTGGGCGGCCGGACCTCCCGGGAGCTGATCCGCACCGGGGCGGACAAAGCCTTTGTCAGCGCGGAGTTCTCCGGTGTGGCGGCGGATCTGCCGGGTCTGGCGGACACCGGAGTCGTTCCGGATGAGGACGGGAACCTGCTTCTTCAGCGGGAGATCTTCGGCGACGGCAAAAACGCCTGCCGGGCCAACGGACGGCCCATCACCGTGGCGCAGCTGCGGAAGATCGGCGAGGAGCTGCTGAACATCCACGGCCAGCACGACGGCCAGCAGCTCCTGGACGAGGAGCAGCACGGCGCGTACCTGGACCGCTTCGGGCGGACGGACGGAGCGCTGGCGGCCTACCGGGCGGAATACGACGCCATGACGGAGCTGCGGGCGCAGATGCGGGCCCTGCAGATGGACGAGGCGGAGAAAGCCCGCCGGGTGGACAGCCTGCGCTTCCAGATCGGCGAGCTGGAGCGGGCGGAGCTGGTCCCCGGCGAGGAGGAGGAGCTGACGGCCCGGCGCAACCTGCTGCGCAACGGGGAGAAGTATTTGTCGGCCCTGTCCGGCGCGGACTACTGCCTCAGCGGCGACGATGAGAGCGCCGGGGCGGTGAATCAGCTCCGGGACGCGGAGGAGGCTCTGGCGGGCATCCGCACCCTGGGGGACGATCTGGCGGAACTATTCAAACGCCTGGAGGAACTGCGCAGTGAAGCCTATGACCTTGCCGAGATCATCCGGGACAAGCGGGCGGAATTCGATTTCTCCCCGGCGGAGCTGGACGCGGTGGAGAGCCGCGCCGACCAGCTGTACCGCCTGAAAAAGAAGTACGGCGCCACGGTGGAGGACATGCTGGACTATCTGGACAAGTGCCGGGCGGAGCTGGACGCCATTGAGACGGCGGACGACACCCTGATCCTGCTGGGACAGAAACTGGCGAAGGCGGAGAAGTCCGTCCGGATGGCGGGCGCGGAATTGACCAGAGTCCGCAGGGAGGCCGCGAAGTCCCTGGAGCGGCGCATCCAGGCGGAGCTGCGGGATCTGGACATGCATAAGGTCCGGTTCAGCATCCAGTTTGAGGAAAAGGAGCCGTCTCCCGACGGCTGCGACGCCATCCGCTTCCTGATGTCCGCCAACGTGGGCGAGGACCTGCGGCCCATTGCAAAGATCGCCTCCGGCGGCGAGCTGGCCCGCATCATGCTGGCGCTGAAAAACGTGCTGGCGGAGCAGGAGGCCATCGGCACCCTGGTGTTCGACGAGGTGGACACCGGCGTCTCCGGCCGGGCGGCCCAGAAGGTGGCGGAGAAGCTGGCCCAGGTATCCCGCCGCAAGCAGGTGCTGTGCGTGACCCATCTGCCCCAGCTGGCGGCCATGGCGGACACCCACTTCTCCGTGGAGAAGGGGGAGAGCAAGGGGAGAACCTTTACACGCGTTGTGCGGCTGGACCGGGAGCGCCGCAAGGCGGAACTGGCCCGCATCACCGGTGGCACCAAGGTGACGGACGCCCTGCTGGCAAGCGCGGGGGAGCTGCTGGACGAGGCGGAGGCATACCGGAGGACGCTGTGACGGCAATTATATAAAAAGAACGGCTGACGTTTTGTCAGCCGTTTTCTGTTTGCTCCAGGTCGATTTTACCGTGCTCCCGCTCGAAGTCCGTGATGCATTTGCGGATCAGGTACATGATCTGCCCGCTGCCGGTGCGGCCCTCGTACTCGGCGATATAGAAAAATTTGTCATGGGTCTCTGTATCGAAGCGAATACTAATGTGCTTCTTTTTGTCACCGTATATTCCCAATGTACTCACATCCAATTGATCTGAATATGAGTTGATTTTAAGTGCATTTTGCGCTATTATGCATTTAGTTAGCGCAAAGTTAGTGCACAATATTTGCGGGGGGAAGAACAGATGACAAATCCAAGCCAGGAAAAGCCCAACTGGAAAAAAATGTACGCAATCCTTTGCGGGGAGATTTCGGAGGCCCTGGACGCCCTGCCGCTGTTTCCGGAGAATATGAGGACCTATGAAATTTTGGAGAAGGCCGTTTTGAAAACGGAGGAGATGTACTGCGCCGGCGACCCGCTGGCGGACGATTTTGCCGAATTGAGTTGACAATTCCGCACAAATCGGATAAAATACCCTTCGCATACAGCGAGGAAGAGGACCAGTACCCGCCATGGCGCTGCAAAGAGAACCCCTGGACGGTGAAAAGGGGAGAGCGGCAGGCGGCGAATACACCTTGGAGCCGGCACCCAAACGGTTTTTCACGTGACCCAGTAGGCGTGTCCCGGGAGCGCCCGTTACCGCGCCGCCGTGCCCGCACGGCATGAGGCCGTTTCCCGCGAGGGGGCGGCGAACCAGAGGTGGTACCGCGAATGTTTTCGCCCTCTGTCCCGGCCCGGGACGGAGGGCGTTTCCGTGTCAGAATAAAATGAAGGAGATTGGAAATCATGACCTGTTATGAGGAACTGGTGGCCCGGGGCCTGATCGCTCAGGTGACGGACGAGGCCGAGATCAAAAACCTGGTGGACAACGGCAAGGCGGTGTTCTACATCGGCTTCGACCCCACGGCGGACAGCCTGCACGTGGGCCACTTCATGGCCCTGTGCCTGATGAAGCGGTTGCAGATGGCGGGCAACAAGCCCATCGCCCTGATCGGCGGCGGCACCGCCATGATCGGCGACCCATCCGGCCGCACCGACATGCGCTCCATGATGACCCGGGAGACCATCCAGCATAACTGCGACTGCTTCAAGGTCCAGATGGAGCGGTTCATCGACTTCGGCGAGGGCAAGGCCCAGATGGTCAACAACGCCGACTGGCTGCTGAATCTGAACTATGTGGACTTCATCCGGGACATCGGCGCGTGCTTCTCCGTCAACAACATGCTGCGGGCCGAGTGCTTTAAGCAGCGGATGGAGAAGGGCCTGAGCTTCCTGGAGTTCAACTACATGCCCATGCAGTCCTACGACTTCTACTACCTGTACCAGCACTACGGCTGCAACATGCAGTTCGGCGGCAACGACCAGTGGAGCAACATGCTGGGCGGCACCGAGCTGATTCGCCGCAAGCTGGGCAAGGACGCCCACGCCATGACCATCACCCTGCTGCTGAACAGCGAGGGCAAGAAGATGGGCAAGACCGCCAAGGGCGCGGTGTGGCTGGACCCCAACAAGACCTCTCCCTACGATTTCTACCAGTACTGGCGGAACATTGAGGACGCCGACGTCCTCAAGTGCATCCGGATGCTGACCTTCCTGCCTCTGGAGCAGATCGACGAGATGGACAAGTGGGAGGGCAGCCAGCTGAACCAGGCCAAGGAGATCCTGGCCTATGAGCTGACCAAGCTGGTCCACGGCGAAGGGGAGGCCGCCAAGGCCCAGGAGACCGCCCGGGGCCTGTTCTCCGGCGGCGGCTCCACCGCCAACATGCCCGCCACGGAGCTCTCCGCCGACAAGTTTGAAAACGGAAAGATCGGCGCCATCAACCTTCTGGTGGCCTGCGGCCTGTGCGCCTCCAACGGCGAGGCCCGCCGGCTCATCCAGCAGGGCGGCGTGGCCGTGAACGACCGGAAGGTGGCCTCCATCGACATCTCCTTCGACCAGAGCGACTTCGCGGGCGAGGGCGTGGTCATCAAGAAGGGCAAAAAGGTGTTCCACCGGGCGTTCGTAAAATAAAAATATGAAAGGCTGCGGCGCCCCGGCTTTGCCGGGACGCCGTGCGTCTTGTCTATTCACTTTTCTGTTCGGCATCCTCTGTTTGTGGGGACACCGGGGGTTGGGGATAGCCGTGAAAGACCTTTTGGATGACCTTTATGATCCCGATCGTGCCGCCGGCGGCACGGGCCATGACGACGGCCACTGAGCCAAACACGCGAAGCCGCCCGCAGATCCACGCCATTTCGCGCGCCTCCTTTCTGACAAAAGGCATGGTGTTTGTTCTTAAACACTTGTTGCTTTTCTTGGATATTTGTATTATAATCCCCTCCGCAGTGGAAACAACCGGCGATTTCCCCCGCGGTGATACTTCTTCAACACATGCCGGCGATTTGTTGCGGAAAAGGAGAAAAACGGTATGGGACTGGACGCCAGGGTGCGTTATACCAAGGCCGTGATCCAGGAAAGCCTGATCGCGCTTCTACGCGAAAAGCCCCTGAACAAAATCACGGTCAAGGAGCTTTGCCAACGGGCGGAGATCAACCGGGCTACTTTCTATAAATATTACGCGGATATCTTCGACCTTTTGGAAAAGCTGGAAGAGGGCTTTTTGACGGAACTGCGGAACGTGGTGAACGCTTCCGGCGGACAGAATGTCACCCAGACCTTAACCGCCATCCTGCGTGAGCTGCAGATGAACTGGGAGATCTATCAGGTACTGTTTTCCGAAAACGGAGACCGCACGTTTTCCAACAGGGTGTTTCGGGTCTGTTGGGTGGAGTACGCGGCTTTTCGTCCCTGTTCTGATTTACCAGAGCCCCAGCGGTCCTGGCTGTACTGCTTTGCGGCCCAGGGGAGCAGCGGCGTGCTGAACTGCTGGGTGAGAGGCGGTATGCGGGAACCGCCGGAGGAGGCGGCCGCTTTTATTGAGACACTCATTACAAACGCGCGGGAAGCTGTCGGCATCCGGCGATAAATAAACGGGAATAGGAGTAAAGATTCAAATATGATCACAGTCAACGACGTCAGCATGAACTTCAGCGGCCAGACGCTGTTCAAGCATGTGGACCTGAAATTCGTCCCCGGCAACTGCTACGGCATCATCGGCGCCAACGGCGCGGGGAAGTCCACCTTCCTCCGTATCCTGTCCGGGGACCTGGAGCCCACCTCCGGCGAGGTGGTCATCTCCAAGGAGGACCGCATGTCCATCCTGAAGCAGGACCACTTCCAATACGATGCGTATACCGTGCTGGACACCGTCATTCTGGGCAACCAGCATCTCTACGACGTGATGAAGGAGAAGGACGCCCTCTATGAGAAGGAGGACTTCACCGACGAGGATGGCGTGAAAGCCTCCGAATTGGAGGCTGAATTTGCCGAGATGGGCGGCTGGGAGGCCGAGAGCGATGTCAGCCGCCTGATCCAGGGCCTGGGTCTGTCCAACGACATTCTGTACAGCGAGATGTCCTCCCTCACCGCCAAGGAGAAGGTAAAAGTTCTGCTGGCCCAGGCGCTGTTCGGCAAGCCGGACATCATCCTGCTGGACGAGCCGACGAACCACCTGGACATCCAGGCCATCGAGTGGCTGGAGGACTTCCTGATGGACTGCGAGGCCCTGACCCTGGTGGTCAGCCACGACCGCCACTTCCTGAACACCGTCTGCACCAACATCGTGGACGTGGACTACGGCAGCATCCGCATGTACGTGGGCAACTACGAGTTCTGGTACGAGTCCAGCCAGATGGTCCAGCGGATGATCCGGGACCAGAACCGGAAGAACGAGGAGAAGATCAAGGAGCTGCAGCTGTTCATTCAGCGCTTCTCCGCCAACAAGTCCAAGAGCAAGCAGGCCACGGCCCGCCGCAAGCTCCTGGACAAGCTGACGGTGGAGGAGATGCCCGCCTCCTCCCGGCGGTATCCCTTCGTGGGGTTCAAAATGGACCGGGAGTGCGGCAAGGAGATCTTGACCGTTGAGAACCTGAGCAAGACCGTGGACGGCCGGAAGGTGCTGGACAATGTGTCCTTCCGGGTGAACAAGGGCGAGAAGATCGCCTTTGTGGGGGAGGACGAGATCGCCAAGACCACGCTGTTCAAGATCATCATGGGCGAGCTGGAGCCGGACGAGGGCAGCTACAAGTGGGGCACCACCATCACCACCAGCTACTTCCCCCTGGACAACTCCGCTTTCTTCAACGACTGCGATTTGAACCTGCTGGACTGGCTGGCCCAGTATACGGCGGATAACGCCGAGGAGAACACCGAGTCCTTCAAGCGCTCCTTCCTGGGGCGGATGCTGTTCTCCGGCGACGACGTGTTCAAGCCTGTCAAGGTCCTCTCCGGTGGGGAGAAGGTGCGGTGCATGCTGTCGAGGATGATGCTGTTCGGTTCCAATGTGCTGGTGCTGGACCAGCCCACCAACCATCTGGACCTGGAGTCCATCACCGCCGTCAACAACGGCCTCATCGACTTCAAGGGCGTGGTGCTGTTCGCCAGCCACGACCACGAGTTCGTCCAGACCGTGGCCAACCGGATCATGGAGTTTGAAAACGGCAGGCTCATCGACAAGATGGGGACGTATGAGGACTATATCGAGTTCCGGCGGGAACAGCCGGCCTGAGTTTTTGTAACCGAATTGTAGTTGACATAAAAAATTGCCACTCCTATACTGTATGTATTACGGTACAGGGGTGGCATTTTTATGCAGAGACAGCAGATTTTGGGCGGACTGGTGCTGCTGGCGCTGACGGCGGCGGGCATCGGTCTGGCCGGGGCGATGCCGGATAAACAGACGGAGGAGTTCGCGGCATACGAGGAGCTCCCGGACGCCGTGCCGGTGGCGAAGATCGAAGGGGAGGCGCTTTCCCCAAGTGGACGGTTTGAGGTCCGCACCGTGGGGGCCAGCGACCTCTATGTCAGCGGCCTTCGGGTGCCGGAGGAGATACAGATTGTGGATACCAGGACCGGGGAGGTCAGGTGGAGCGACAGTGGGTATGCCTGGCAGTCCGTTCTGTGGTCGCCGGGGAACAATTTTGTGGCCCTGGCCTATGGAGGCCGGACCTGGAATGAGATCAAGGTCCTCTCCACGGCATACTGGACCAGCTGGGACTTCACCTTGCCGGATGGGGAGGCCATCCCGGAGTACACCTTCCTGCCGGAGGACTGGGGGGAGTGGCTGGACCCCGACACCCTGCTGCTGACGGTGGGCCGGGGTGGGGACGCCGGAGAGCAGAAGACCTACCGCTGTTACGTCTCCACCAGCCCGCAAAGCGAGGAGATCAGCGGCAGCGTGCTGGAACAGACCGTGGAGACCCTGTCGGGGACCTATGACTTCGACCACGACGGCTTGGCGGAGACGGTGGAGCTGGCGACGGTGCTGACACCGGAGACACCCTATTTCCCGGCGTGGTATGAGCTGAACATCCGCAAGGCGGACGGGACAAAACTCTGGTCCGCCAATGACATCACGCTGCCCCACGGCGGCTACACCTCCGTGTACGCCTGCAAGCTGGACGAGGAGGACTATCTGCTCCAATATGAGCCGGAGATGTGGCAGGGCTGGGCCGACTACAGCTACCGCCTGTTCTCCCTGGATGAAAACGGGGAGGCGCTGGTCCGGGAGACCGCCGTGTCCTTTGACTGCAACTTCCGCGAGAATGGCCACAGCTTTGACACGGAGGCCATCGCGGACTTCCTGTGGGACCTGCGGGGCTGCCTTGCGGACAGCCGCCTGCTCATCAGCACGGAGGGCGGCACCCTCTATACGGACGGGGCGGTCTCCCCGGCGGAGGTGCCCGCGTATCTGAGCGAATTGCTGGCGCTGGACAGCCGTGCGGCCATGCTGGAGGCCCTCCGGCGGGACGAGGCGCAATTCAAATGGGAGCAGGGAATCGAATAAAGAGCGGCCGCCCGAAAAAATTCGGGCGGCTGTGTCACATTTGGGCGGGCGGAGACGTTACAGAGAGCAGAGGGGGGACGCGAGTGCTGATCTATTTGCAGGCCATCGAAACAGCGTCGGACCGGACGCGGTTCGAGGCGCTGTATCTTGCCTACCGGGGGCTGATGTTCCACGTGGCGGACCGCGTCCTGCGCAATGAACAGGACGCGGAGGACGCGGTGCACCTGGCGTTCTGCGCCATCGCGGAGCACATGGCGGACGTTCCGGAGGAGCTGGGCCCCCGGGCCAGGGCGCTGGCGGTGACCGTGGCGGAGCGGAAAGCCATCGACCTGTACCGCGCCAAGCGGCGGCGCCCCACGGCGGACCTGGACGAGCTGTCCCTCTCCTATGACCAGCCGCTGCCGTCAGACGGGTCCCTGGCGGGGGCCATGGCGGCCCTGCCTCCCAGGTACCGGGAGGTGCTGCTGCTGAAATACTACAACGGCTATGACAACGGCGAGATCGCCGGCTTTCTGGGCACCACACAGGAAAATGTGCGCCAGATCATCTTCCGGGCGAAGAATAAGCTGGCGGCGGAGCTGGCGGAGAGGGGGGAGACGGTATGACCATCACGGACGAGATGCTGTACGAGGCGGCGGACGGCGCGGCGGAGCGTTTTTTGGACACCCTGCCGGGCCGAGCGGAATGTGGGCATGTGTTTTCTCCGGCGTTTGAGCGGAGAATGGCGCCGCTGCTGGGCCGGAGGCGGCGCAAGCCCTGGAGGGCGCTGCTGGTCCTGGCCGCCGTGCTGGCGGCGTTGGCGGCGGGGCTGACGGTGGGCGCGGAGCGGCAGCCGGACTGCCAGCTGTACTGGTCCCAGTCCGACGGTGAGCTGCGGTATGCCGTACGGGTCGAGCATGAGACGGCGCAGACATTCCGCGCGGTGGAGCTGGGCTATCTGCCGGACGGCTACCTGCTGACCCACAGCAGTGTGGACAACGGACAGACATACAGCGCCAGCTATGGAGACGGCGAGAACACCTTTTCCGTGGAGCAGCAGAGCGGCGGGGAGTGCTCCGGTCTGATGCTGGGGGACTACCGGGGCACGGAGACGGAGGTCGGCAGCCGTGCCGCCCTGCTGGCGGAGGAGGCGGAGACGGGACGCCGGATGCTGCTGTGGACAGACGGCCCCTACATCCTGAAGCTCAGCGGACGGGGGATTTCCGGCGGGGAATTGCTCCGTATCGCGGAACAGATCAAGTGGTAGACAGAAAGGAAGACGCATCTATGAAACGCAATTACATTCCCTTTATCACCGGCATGGTGACCATGCTGCTGTTGGTGGGACTTCTGGGCAGCTCGCTGGCGGACGGTCCGGCGCGGGACACGGCGAAAACAGAGGTGAGGGCCGCCGGAAAGCTGGATGGAACGGTGGCCTATGGAGAGGCGGGCGTGGCCCTGTTCGGCCGGGAGCAGGTGGCGGCGGGGGCTGTCCGTACCACGGAGCAGGGCGCGGCGGTGCCCACGGTGCTGACCTACACCGACGAGAAGGGAGAGGCCCACTATTTCGTCAACGCCGAAACCGTGGCGGAGGTGCTGGACGTGGCCTACGGTGTGGTCTACCGCCCGGACCTGAACTGCGTGGACTTCGGCACCACAGCGCCGGTGGACGCGGATGGGAAGCCCCTGCTGGACGCGCAGGGAAACCCGCCGGTGGATAAGAATGGAGACCCCATCTACTGGTCGGCGAAGGACTTTTTCAGTATGCGGACGCTGACGGACGCGGACGGCACGGTGCGGGTCCTGGGCATTGGCAAGCAGACGAGTACAACGACCACCTCCAACGGAGACGCGACGGTCACGATCCGCTCCGGCGGCGACTCAGACGATGAGGAGCTGCGGGAACGGCACGAGGCCCAGCTGCAGAAGCTGCGGCAGACGCCCACCGCGCCGGAATACGGCCTGACCTACGGCCCATTTACCGAGGTGGCCCCCGCCGAGATGGACAAGGCGTCCTATCTGGGCAGATTCCTGGATGGAAGCCTGTTCCAGGGCGAGAAGGTGGCGTATACCTTCAGCTTCACGCCCCTGGCAAAATACGCGGCCATCGTCATCGAAAACCAGGGGGATGAGGATGTCCTGGCGCAGGTGGAGCGGCCCTACGCCGTCGGTGGGTCCAACGGCGATACCTTTGCCAAGGTGCGCGTTCCGGCGGGAGCGACCCTGACCCGGGCCTTCCTCATCGAAAACAACCCGGGCGCCGAACTGCGAAATGACCTGGCCGTGGAGATCACCTCCATCGGCGGGCAGGAGGTGCGGGTGCGCATGTCCTCCGAGCAGTACAGCGCCAGCGCGCGGAAATAACAGGAGCGCCGCCTGGAACACCAGGCGGCGCTTATTCACGCCTCCAGCAGGGCGTACTTCACCAGTGTCCGGCGGATGCGCTCCCGGTTGACCTCCGAGGGCTCGCACAGGGGCAGGCGCAGTTCTCCGGCCTCCCGGCCCAGCAGGTTCAGCGCCGTCTTCACCGGGATGGGGTTCACGTCGCAGAACATGGCGTCGCAGAAGTCCTTTAAGTACAGCTGCAGCGTCCCGGCGGAGGCGAAGTCGCCCTCCAGGCACAGCTTCACCAGGGCGTGCATCTCAGCGGGGAGGAGGTTGGCCACCACGGAGATCACCCCCACGCCGCCAAGCAGACAGATGGGCGCGGTTTCGTCGTCGTTACCGGACCAGATGGAAAAATTCTCGGGGCACAGGTTCCGGGTTTTCTGGATGTTGCTGAAATTGCCGGACGCCTCCTTGACCCCGTTGATGTTGGGGTGTTTGGCGAGCTCCGCGTAGGTCTCCGGCGCGATGGCCACCCCGGTGCGGGAGGGCACGTTGTACAGGATGCAGGGTTTGGACGCCGCGTCGGCGATAACCTGATAGTGCCGAATCAGCCCCGCCTGGCTTGCCTTGTTGTAGTAGGGCGTCACCAGCAGCAGGCCGTCGGCCCCGGCCCGCTCCGCATCTTTGGACAGGGTGACGGCGATCTCCGTGGAGTTGGAGCCGCTGCCCGCGATGACCGGGACCCGGCCGTTCACATGCTCCACGCAGAACTCGATGGTCCGCATCCGCTCGTGGTAGGTCATGGTGGTGGCCTCTCCGGTGGTGCCGCAGACGATGACGGCGTCGGTGCCGTTTTCCAGCTGGAAGTCGATGAGCCTCCCCAGAGCGGGCAGGTCCACGGTCTCGTTGTTGAAGGGCGTGACGATGGCCACGCCGGAGCCTTTGAAAAGGGGCTGTCGCATATCCGTACCTCCTATACAGTCAAGCATCCGTTTGCATATGATCGTACAGGATCACCCTATGCAATATCAGCGGAATATGTGCCAAAAACCATGCAAAACATGTCCTTTTCCAGCGGCGGAAAAAGACAGACGCCCGTATGGACGCCTGTCTTTGTTTTTCCGGAGGGGAGTTATTTTGCCTCGATGTAGCCCTTGGCGCACAGCAGCTCGGCCAGCAGCACCGCGCCGCCGGCGGCGCCCCGCAGGGTGTTGTGGCTCAGGCAGACGAACTTGTAGTCGTACTGGGTGTCCGGACGCAGACGGCCGATGGAGACGGCCATGCCGTGCTCCAGGTTCCGGTCCAGTCGGGTCTGGGGGCGGTTCTCCTCCTCAAAGTAGTGCAGGAACTGCTTGGGAGCGGAGGGGAGGTCCAGCTCCTGGGCGGGGCCCCGGAAAGCGGCCCAGTCGGCTTTGATCTGCTCCATGCTGGGCTTCTGACCCTCGGCGAACTTCATGAACACCGCGGCCATGTGGCCGTCCTGGCAGGCCACCCGAAAGCACTGGGCGGTGATGGAGGGGCCCTCCGCCTTGACGATCTTATCGCCCTCGATATGGCCCCACAGCTTCAGCGGCTCCTGCTCGCTCTTCTCCTCCTCGCCGCCGATGTAGGGGATGCAGTTATCCACCATCTCCGGCCAGCGGGCAAAGGTCTTGCCCGCGCCGGAGATGGCCTGATAGGTGCAGACCAGGGCCCGGTCCAGGCCATATTTCAGCAGGGGGTTCAGAGCGGGGACGTAGCTCTGGAGGGAGCAGTTGCTCTTGACGGCGATAAAGCCCCGCTTCGTGCCCAGGCGCTTGCGCTGGGCCTCGATGATCTGGATGTGGTCGGCGTTGATCTCCGGCACCACCATGGGCACGTCGTCGGTCCAGCGGTGGGCGGAGTTGTTGGAGACGATGGGGCACTCCAGCCTGGCGTACTTCTCCTCCAAAGCGCGGATGTCCTCCTTCTTCATATCCACGGCGCAGAAGCAGAAGTCCACCATTCCGGCCAGCTTCTCCGCGTCGGCCTCGGCGTCCAGGACCACCAGCTTTTTGGCCTCCTCGGGCATGGGGATATCCAGGGCCCAGCGGCCCTCCACGGCCTCCTCATAGGGCCTTCCAGCGCTGCGGGCGCTGGCGGCGATGGCGGTCAGCCGGAACCAGGGGTGGTTCTCCATCAGGGTGATGAAGCGCTGGCCCACCATGCCCGTGCCTCCGATGATGCCGACTTTGTACTGTTTCATAAGATCTTCCTCCTGCTGTGTTGCGGCGGCGGGCGGGATTTGCGCCCGGTCCGCCGATTTTGGTTGAATGTGCCGCGGTTTTGTACTATAATGGTCTCTATATGAGAAAACCCACTGTATGTATTTGCACCACGGACATTTGTTTTCTTCGTGTATGATAACACGCTTTGCAAGTGCCGTCAAGCCCGCTGGTATTGGGAGGTTCCATGAAAAAAATACTGCTGACGACGTTTTTCGTTGTGACTTTTTTCGCATTGACCACTGTTTCCGCCGCCGCTGTGTCGGATGACACAGTGAAGGTGGGCCTGCGCTACAGCTCCACGGCCCTGTTTTCCGCCAACCTGGAAAACGCCGTGGGCAGCGGCTACGAGTTCGGCTATTTCGACGATGACCGGGAATTTGAGTCTCTGGGCTGGACCGGCGAGCGGACCATCTCCATGACCGCCGCCGGTGCTATCTATATGAATGGCGACGGGACTTATTCCGCCTCTCCGCCCTCCGGCGGCTATCGCTGTCTGGGGGCCTGGCACGTGGAGATCAGCGGCTTCCGGGACTTCGAGGACGCCCAGAACGCCGCCTGGCGCTACGGCGGCGCCTATCCCGCCTGGATCGACTGGACGTATGTGGTCCGGGTGGGCTGCTACGAGACCCGGGACGAGGCGGAGCGGGCCGCGGCGCAGATGGGAGAGGGATACGCGGTATGCTCCTCCTCCACCGGCGTTGTGGTGACGGTGACCGGCACCACGGAGCTGCTGTTCGAGTTTGACTGCAGCGGCGTTCTGGACCTGGGCGTCCTGCCAGACGGCCAGGGGGACGACGCCGTCACCTGGTTCAAGGGCTACCGCTACGCCGGCGGCTTTGAGTACGCCCGGGTCACCGGGGGAAACCTGAGCGTTATCAACGTGGTGAACCTGGAGGACTATGTGAAGGGCGTCATCACCACGGAAATGAGCGGCAGCTGGCCGCTGGAGGCCCTGAAAGCCCAGGCGGTGTGCGCCCGGACCTATGCCCTGCGGACCAGCAAGCACCTGAGCGCCTACGGCTTCGATGTCTGCGCCACCAGCGACTGCCAGGTGTACAACGGCATCAGTCTGGCCACCGCCACCAGCAACCAGGCGGTGGAGGAGACCGCCGGGGAGTGTTTGTACTACGGCGGCGATCTGGTGCAGGACCCGGTGTACCACTCCTCCAACGGCGGCGCCACGGAGGACGCCGTCAACGTGTGGGGCACGGAGAAGGGCTATCTGAAAGGGAAGACGGACCCCTATGAGTCCATGACCAGCATCTCCAACTACAGCTGGACCGTTACCTATTCCGCCTCGGAACTGAGCTGGATTTTGCAGCAGAAGGGCTATGACGTGGGCACGGTAAAAAATGTGTATGTCTCGGAGTACACCCCCCAGGGCAACGTGAAAAAGGTGACCTTTGAGGGCACCGGTGGCACCAAGACCGTCACCGGCGACACCTGCCGGACCATCTTCTACAGCAGCACCTACAACAAGTCCGTCCAGAGTCTGCGCTTCTCCATCAACGGCGGCGGGCCCTCCGGCAGCGGCGGCGTGTATGTCAACGGCTCCGGCAGCTGCCTGAGCTCGCTGGACGGCGTGTCCGTCATCTCCGGCGGCGGCACGGTCACTTCCCTGAGCGGCGAGAGCGTCTCGGTGATCTCGTCCACCGGCACGTCCACGGTGACGGCGGGCGGCGGGACCGTGCGGCCCACCGCCTCCGACACCGGCAGCTTCACCATCACCGGCACCGGCAACGGACACAATGTGGGCATGAGCCAATACGGGGCCAAGGCCATGGCGGAGCAGGGATATGACTATCTGGACATTCTGGAATTTTACTATACGAACATTACTGTCAGATAGTGTGAAGCGTGGAGCGTGAAGATACGGAGTTCCGCCACGGGCGAAACGGATTGAGAGCGTCCGGCGGAGCCGGACACCGTCGCTCCACGCTTCAATCTCTACTCTGAAGAAAGGGAACCTATGAAAACCAGCGACTTTTACTACGACCTTCCCCAGGAGCTGATCGCCCAGACACCCATCGAAAAGCGGGACGCGTCCCGCCTGATGACGCTGAGCCGGACCACGGGGGCGGTGGAGCACCACCATTTTTATGAGCTGCCGGACTTTTTAAATCCCGGCGACTGCCTGATTTTGAACGACTCCCGGGTGCTGCCCGCCCGGCTTTTGGGCCAGCGGCTGCCGGGGGGCGGCGCCTGCGAGGTGCTGCTGCTCATCGACAGGGGAGACCGGACCTGGGAGTGCCTGGCGCGGCCCGGGCGGAAGATGCGCGCCGGGGCGAAGCTCAGCTTCGGCAACGGTGAGCTGACCGCCGAGGTGGTGGGCGAGATCGAGGGCGGCAACCGCCTGGTCCGCTTTGACTACGAGGGCATTTTCCTGGAGGTGCTGGAGCGCCTGGGAAAGATGCCTCTGCCGCCCTATATCAAGGAGGAGCTCCAGGACCGGGAGCGCTACCAGACTGTTTATTCCAAGGTTCTGGGCAGCGCGGCGGCTCCCACGGCGGGACTGCATTTCACCCCGGAGCTGTTGGAGAAAATCGCCGCCAAGGGCGTTGGCATCGGGTATGTGACTCTCCATGTGGGCCTGGGGACCTTCCGGCCTGTAAAGGAAGAAAATATTACCGACCACGAGATGCACAGCGAGTACTGCGTCATCTCCCAGGAGACGGCGGACCTGATCAACCGGACCCGCGCAAACGGCGGCCGGTGCGTCTGCGTGGGGACCACCTCCTGCCGGACGCTGGAGTCCTGGGCCAATGACGACGGCACCATGGAGGCCAGGGCGGGGTGGACGAATATCTACATCTATCCCGGCTACAGGTTCAAGGTGATGGACGCTCTGGTGACCAACTTCCACCTGCCGGAGAGCACCCTCATCATGCTGGTGTCCGCTTTCGCCGGACGGGAACACATTTTAGCGGCGTATCAGGAGGCCGTGAAGGAGCGGTATCGGTTCTTCAGCTTTGGCGATGCGATGTTTATACTATGACTGATGTTTAGAAATTAACGAAGTAGCTTAAAAGCCCAGAAACTGTGCGGTTTCTGGGCTTTTTCTTTATTCGGCCTGTTTGTAAGAGAATCGTATTTCGAGCCCATTTTTGAAGAGAACGGAGGTGGTAAGCCCGTTTTCTATACAAAAGTTTGAGACTACGCTGTTGAGAAAATCTTTGACGATATGCGGGTTAATTTTGCGTATGAATTTCTCATAGTCGATGAAGCGTTTGTCCTGAAGCTGCTGGGTCAGGATGAAGTAGCTGGCCTTGGCGATGAACTCCTCGTCGGACATAGAGAGGGAAGAGGCGGATGCTACATCCAGCTCGGCCAGACGAGCGTCTATCTCTTCGAGAGAGTCGGTGATCTGCTTCCTCTCCGTCAGATAGTCCTTCTCAGCTATGGCTTCCTCGCCGTAGAGAAAGAGGGATTTCAGGCGGTTGAGGGCTCGTTCCAGCCTGCGTTTTTCGGAAAGCAGCAGATCTCGCTCTTGGAGATTGGCGCCGGACTCGGCGGCATTGACGGAATGTGCCTCAAAGCTCAGGCCATCAAAGCCGCTGCGGAGGTGGTTGTAGAGTTCTTCGAGGCCAGCCCTTTCGATGTGGTCTACGTTGGAAAACATATCTCCCCGGAGCAGTTTCTTTTCAAGAGTTTCTATGGACGTACTCTTGCCAAAGGATCTCGACACTCGAATGAGGTTGGCGATAAAATTAAGGACGAACGGACCAAGGGTTATGTCCGAGACATATTTATTCTGGCAGTCGTTGAACCGGCGCCGCCGGGCGCAGATATAGACGGACGGGCGCCAGCCGTCAGAGCGAGGCCGGTCCACCGTGGAGACCATCGTGGAGCCGCAGCACCCACATTTCAGCAGACCAGCGAATATATGGGTGTTCTTCCGCTGATAAGTTTCACCGGAGCCTACGCCACCGCGCTGCTTACTTCGGAGGATGGCCGCAATATGGTTCTGCCGTTCCCGTGTGACAATAGCCGGGTGGTGATCCTCGACCATGACCCATTCGCTCTCACTCTTCACGGAAAAAGTTTTGCCCTTGCTCTCGTCTCGGTAGTTATAGCGATAGGTTCCTGCGTAGAAGGGGTTGGTCAACATCGTGCGGACGGTAGTAGGGTTCCAAGGTTTGCCGGTGCGGGAGCGGATTCCCTTTTCGTTGAGCGTCTTAGCCACGGTAACGAGGGACTGAGCCATCTCGTACAGATCGTAGATATGCAGGACCACCTTTGCCTCATCATCTACAATGGAAAACCGTTTGGTCTCTTTGTCATAACTGTACCCGAAAGGGGTTTTGCCACCGTTCCATACGCCGTCACTGGCGCGGGAGAGCATGACGGCGCTGACGCGCTCAGAGGTCATATTGCGCTCCAACTCCGCAAAGACCAGAATGATCTTCAGCATAGCTTCGCCCATCGCGTTGGATGTGTCGAACTGCTCGTTCTTAGACACGAAGGTGACGCCGAGCTGCTTCAGCTCCGCGTACATGGCCGCAAAGTCCAGCAAGTTCCGGCTGATACGGTCTATCTTCCATACCAGAATGTGGCTGAACTCGCCGGTGCGCACGCGAGCCATCATGCGTTGGTAGTCTGGCCGGTCGGTATTCTTGGCAGAATATCCGGGGTCCTCGAAGACAACGTAGTTATCTATGCCGAGAGCGTATTTTGCGTAGTTGATAAGCTCCTCCCGCTGAACCGGAAGGCTCGCTCGATCAACCTGATATTGAGTGGATACACGGATGTATATGGCAGCCTTTAGCTCACTTAGAACCTCGGATATACGCTTAGCCAGTTTTGCCATGATCGGACCTCCAAAAAAGAATGATAAGGGTAGAAGGAAAGGCGGCCCCGTCTGTGCGGGACCGCCATGTTAATATGCACAAAACGGATATGCAAAAATTATGCAAAACGCCGGGGGGGGGGGTAGACTTGTATACTCTGTATAACTGCATATTCAATGCCGGAGTAGTCGGCTCGGATAGGGCTGAGCCGTTGCAACGCTGGAAGAGAAATAGACTTCTGCGGGCCGCAAATGTCGTCCAGTATCTTTGTCGGAAGGATGTAAAAGTCCCAGCCGTCAAGAATTAACGGGTTGGCCTTGCTGCGGTCTGTTTCAGTATAGACGCAGAACACATAGACATCGGATTGCCGCTTGACCTCGCCGGAGTAGCCTGTGTTGGGGTCCCATGCCCGTGTGGGCCGGATGCTGAATTGGATATTGGAGAGCCTACCATCTTCGCGTTCCCATGCCTGAAGGTAGGAACCGCTTTTGACCTCTATCTTGATTTCATCCCGCCAGATACCGTCCCGTTGCCACCGGTACGGGAAAGAGATATCGTAAGGGTCCCAATCGTCGTTGACGCCGCTCAGATCTATGCCAAGTGCCGCCGACACAATGAACTCGCAGAACGAGCCGCGCATGGTGTTGTTGAGCAGGTCGGAAGAGTTCCATGCCCAATAGTCGCTGAGTGAATAGCCGATGGGCATATTGTCGAAGACAATGTGCTCGTCACCGGTTCGCTGTTTTCCCATAGCTACCGCCTCCTTGTAAAGTCAACCTCAATGATTTTACCGCCAGCGGTCAGATAGCCTCGGCTTTTTCCTCATTCTGGACAGACGTAATGACAACACGCTGTTCAGGGGTCATATAACGGTCGAGAAGGGACCAAAGAACCTGACGGTCTGCGGACGTTGCCTTCTCATAGCAGGAGATCAGGATTTTGATGTCGGGAGCTTGACGGGCAGGGGCAGGCGGCTCGGCGCCGACAAGGGTATTGAGATCCACACCGAGTACGGAAGCCAGCTCTACCGCCGTCTCAATGTTTGGGGTTCGGTCGCCGGACACATACCGAGAAATGGTGGTCTCCGTTGTATTGATACGCTCCGCAACTGTACGCTGCGTAAGCCCTCTCTTATCGATGAGATTCTTGAACTGTTTGGCGAAAGTGGCCTTGTTGTACATAACGACACCTCCGAGGATAGTTTACTTACCAATTTTATATCAAACATACCGTTCCGTAAACAAAACTTACCAAAATTATAAAATACCTATTGACACTTACCGTATCGGTAAGATATAATGATATCGAAGAAAGGGGGTGGGTAAATGAACAGCTTGGAGCTCGAATACGCCAGAAAGCGAAAGAACAAATCCAAAGAGGATATGGCCGCAGCGATTGGAAAGTCCGTGGTTTCCTACGCAAAGAAGGAGCGCGGTGAGGTCAAGTTTTCTGACGAAGAGAAGGTCATTGTCACCAGAGAGCTTGACCTCACCGCAGAGCAGGTAAATGCCATTTTTTTTGATGGCAACTTACCAAATCGGTAAGTATCTGCACAATACTTGCTGACATGGAAATTGTAGCGCAGAGAGGAGGTAAAGAAAATGGGGCGAGACGCTATAAAAGCTGGTGAAAATCCATGTTTTCGGTGTAGGAAAGAGGCCGCAAGGTACAACGACAAGCTAAACAGCCGAGAAGGGGCTGCGGAGCTGCTGGGAGTTTCGGTTTCCAGCCTTGCGGATTACGAGCTTGGAAACACGAAAGTCATCCCTGTGGACAAGGTGGTCCTGATGGCCGATCTCTACAACGCCCCGGAACTGAAGGCGTGGTACTGCACAGCGGAGTGTCCCATTGGGAGAGGATTCCCGATGCCTTCCGCCGAAATCACTTCGGTCGAGCGCACAACGATGAAGCTCCTGAAGCAGCTCCGGCAGGATGAAGTCGAGAAGGTCAAGGACAAGCTCATCGACATCACAGCAGATGGCGTGATTACTGAAGATGAGCGCGTAGATCTTGCGGCAATCCTCGGCTACCTCGATGAACTCATCAAGGCCGCCGGAGAACTGAAGCTCATCGGCTCCAAGGTTCTGAACGGGGGCCATGACGATGGCTGACCTTCAGACAATCAAGAAACTGCTTGCTGAGGAGTACGGCATCCGGTCGGACCGGGACCTCAGCGAAGCCCTGAGAAGGGCTGGTAAATTAGACATCGGCGTTTTGGTATCGCCGGTGAGAAAGGATGAAAAACAAAATGAGAAAGACTGCCGTATCGCATAAGCCCGGTGACATCGTGGAGATCGCCGGTACTGAGTTCGTGGTGCTGGACCCTCACATGGCATCCAGCTCCGATGAGGAAGAGACGCTGTTCGTGCTGGCCGTGGATTCCGTGGGAAGCTCCCAGTTCGGTGGTAACAACAACTACTCCGGAAGCGACCTGAAGAAGCGGGTTGACGATTGGATGTACCGACTGTCTGAAAAGCTGTCTGGTAAGACCAACTGCGACCGATTCTTCAAGTCCCGGACGCTGGACCTGACCACGCTGGACGGCCACGGAAAGTACGGAACGCTGGATGTGCTTGCGGCGCCGCTGACATTGGATGAGGCCCGGAAATATGCCGATGTCATCCCGAACCCGGACGAAGCCTGCTGGCTGGCTACTGGCTGGGGTGGACCGGAGTATTTCGGTTCGGCGCTCGCGTTGGGCGTCTACACCAATGGCGGCTGGAACGTCAGCGGCTGTTCCTACTCGTATGGCATCCGCCCCGCTTTGGTCATTTCCTCTTTCCTCTTGGACTCTGATGAATCTGACCTTAGCGACGTTTCTACCGATGATCTGATGGCAGAGATTCGGCGCAGGATTGACGAATGACTGCCACAACAGCTTCGTCAATCAGACGAGAGGCCCGGATAAAGGCAAGGCGCAGAGCGAGGAATCGTAAGAGGGTATTGCTTCTGATGACTGCTGGTATGGTGCTTGCCACATCGGTCGTGCTGGCCGCCGGGAGAAGTGGGAAAGAGGCCCCGGAGGAACAGCCTGCCGAGCTGACCCAAGTCATACCGACGCCGGTGATGCTCCAGCCGACAGTAAACCTTTATACCGATGAAGACGTAGAGCTGATTGCCAAAGCAATTTATGGAGAGGCACTGGTAACAGGGTCGGACATGGAGATGGCGGCCGTAGCGTGGTGCATCCTGAACCGAGTGGACAGCGACGAGCTGTTCTTCCCGGACACCATCGAGGAAGTCGTGACACAAAATCGACAGTTCCATGGCTACGACGAGGAGAACCCGGTGGATGAGCATATCGCATGGCTCGCAAAGGATGTGCTGGAGCGGTGGGTAACGGAGAAAAACGGCGAGGCCACCGTTGGCCGAGTCCTCCCAGCGGGGTATTTGTACTTCGTAGGTGATGGACAGCACAATCACTTTACAGTTGAGTATCAGCAGGGCGAGGAGTGGGACTGGAGCCTGCCGAACCCTTATGAGAACTGAAGGAGGTTTTGACATGGACGGAGAGATCAGAGAAGCGAGAGCTTTGGCCGAAAAGAGGCTCGGCTTTGAGATACCGGATGAAGTGGCTGAAGAAGTCCTCCAGTACGCAGACAGGAAGCGGCGGCTGAATAACAAGCCTGAAAGCTACCTTCCGCTACTGTATGAGAATGAGCTGCGTGACCACTTCATGCGGCTGGCAATTACCGCGAGAGGAGAGATGAACCGTGTGCGCAATTTGCAGAAGGTCCCCGTGTGACCCGCGTTGCCCGAACGCCCCTGAGCCTCCGGCTGTTCACATCTGCAAAGACTGTGGGGAAGGTATCGTGCCGGGGGATGAGTTCGCCGAAATCGACGGAGAGTATTACCACATCGAATGTCTGGAGGATATGACGACCCGCGAGCTTCTGGCTTTGCTGGACATCTACACGGAAACAGCGGAAATGGAGGGAGATGGATGGCAAAGATTCCACAGTTCCCGGAGCTGACCTTTGACGAGAACGGCCATATCTACCGCCTGAACGGGTTGGTCATTCCGAGTGTGACCACCCTGATGAAACCGTTGTCGGATGACTTCTACCGGACGGTTGACCCGGCGGTCCTTGACCGGGCGGCAAAGAGAGGAACAGCAATCCACAACGCGGTTGAGAACTACACGCAGTTCGGCATAGAGGACATCGCCCCGGCCTATGCAGGCTACTTTAACGGGTTTCTCCAATGGTGGAAGCTGAGAAAGCCTGTACCGCTGGCAACCGAGCAGAAGGTCTACCACAAGATACTCCGATATGCCGGAACTGCCGACCTGATCTGCACCATCAACGGACGCTTGACGCTGGTGGACTATAAATCGTCAGCGCAGGTGAACACCAAGCTGTGCGCTGTCCAGCTCGAAGGATATGACAGGGCCTTCGAGAGCCACGGGGTAAAGGTCGAGGACCGACTGATACTCCACCTGTCGAAGACCGGCTATCAGGAAGTCAGATTTGAGCGCAGCGCGAAGTGCTGGTCAGTGATGTCGGCTCTGATGACCGTTAGAAACTACATGAATGAATAATTTGGAGGTTCGACTGATGAAAGGTACTGAAACTATGGTGGCAACCGTGCCGCAGGCAGAGGTTGTCGATGAACAGCAGCTCACCCGTGATGTGACCGACATCGAGTTTCGGGCAGAGTCCTTCCTCATCCAGAGCGATGAGGATTATGCAGAGGCCGGTGAGTTCGGCAAGCTGCTGAAGCAGAAGGCGGCGGAAGTGACCACCTTCTTCAAGCCCATGAAGGACAGTGCGTATCAGGCGCACAAGGCGGTCTGTGACCGGGAAAAGGCTATGTTGGCTCCCCTGAAGAACGCTGAGAAGGCCATCAAGCTGGCGATGGGGAATTACATCACCGAACAGGAGCGGAAGCGTCGGGAGGCCGAAGAAGCTGCCCGGAGAGCTGCGGAAGAGGAACGTGAACGCAAGCTCCGTGAAGCTGCGGAGCTTGAAGCTGCCGGGGACAAGGACGGGGCTGATGCCGCCATGACGGAAGCCGTGGTTATGGATGAGGCTGCTGCCTACTCCGTTCCTGCGGCGGCAACACCGAAGGTGTCTGGGGTCAGCACCTCGAAGGACTGGGAGATCGTCAGCATTGACCCGAAGATGGTGCCGCTGGCCGTGGCCGGTGTGGAGATTCGCCCTGTTGACCAAGCCGCAGTCATGCGGCTTATTCGCGCTTCCAAGGGGCAGATTGAGATTCCCGGCATCGCCTATCGCCAGATCGCCAAAATGAGCTTTCGGAGGTAATGACTATGACAACTGCTATGAGTAAGGCTGAGAGCAATGCGCTCGTGGTCAGCTATGATGTCCTCGGCACCCATGTGGAGCTGGACCTGCCGTTTGTGAAGAAGTACCTCGTGAGAGGTAGGGCGGACCTGACCAGCGACCAAGAACTGGTATTCTTTATGAACACCTGCAAGATGCAGGGATTGAACCCGCTGGTGAACGGTGAGGTCTACCTGATTAAGTACAGCAAGGATGACCCCGCCCAGATGGTGGTCGGCAAGGATGCCTACCTCCGCAGGGCCTTTGACCATCCCGACTACCTGTATAAGAACGACGGTATCACCGTTCAGCGTGGAGACCAGATCGTCCAGAAGGAAGGCTGCTGCCTGTACCCCGGCGAAGCTCTGGTGGGTGGATGGTGTAGGGTGTTCTTCTTGCGGAATGGCACGGAGCGCACCGCCTTCAAGGAAGTGTCGTTCACCGAGTACAACAAGGGCATGGCAAACTGGAAGTCCAAGCCTGCCACTATGATTAACAAGGTCGCTATCAGTCAGTGCGTGAGAGATGCCTTCCCGAAGGACTACGAGGGCGTTTACTCCGAAGAGGAAATGATCGCCTCCGGTGCTATCCCCGCAGACTTCACTGAAGTGACGGATGAACCGGAGCAGGGTGAAGAAGAAACCATTACGCAGGAACAGCGGCAGATGCTCTTCAAGACGGCACAGACCGCTTTTGGCAAAGCACAGGGCAACGCTGTCATCAAATCCATCATCGAGGAGATCGGCCTGACCTCCACGACAGGTATGAAGGTGTCGGACTACGAGAAGGTGGTCGAGCGTCTGATGGAGGTCTGCGATGCTCAGAGGGAGTCCCGGACGCCGGAAGAGGGGGCTGCCAATGGTGAGGTTTCTGAAGAATAAGCCCGGTAAGGGCGCCCCCACAAGAAGGCAGGTGAAGGGATGGCGTGGATAAGTGTGCATCAAGAGGTAGACGGTACGAAACTGCGGAGGTTGTATCAAGCCATCGGCTGCTCAAAGTTTGAAGCCCTCGGAATCCTGAATTTTCTGTGGTTTTGGGGACTGAAGAACGCCGATGAGACTGGACTGGTCGGGGACGCAGATCTTGATGTCCTTAGTCGATACCTGTATGGCTGCGGCGAGGGCTGCGACTTAGATATGGGAAAGGTCGTTCAGGCCCTTGTAGATGTCGGCTGGATTGATATGGCTGTTAATGGCTTCTATATCCATGACTGGGATGCGTGGCAGGAACAGTGGTATAAGCTCCAGAAGACCCGGAAGTACGATGTGGAGCGCAAGCGTAAGGCCCGTGCCGAGGAACTGGCGGCTGGGAAGCACGATGCCGGTGAATCTGCTGAGGAGCCTGAGAAAAAGCCCAAGCGCAAGGTTGCCAAGAAGCCGAAGGACGAGCCGGAGAAGAAGTCCTACGCTGAGTTCGTCAAGATGACCGAGGCCAATTATGCGCGGCTCATTGAGATGTACGGCCAGAAGTTTGCTGACACCTGCATCACGGAGCTTGACCTGTATAAAGGCTCGAAGGGCAAGACGTACAAAGATGATTACCGGGCCATCCTGAGCTGGGTCGTAGACCGAGTGAAAGAGAAATATCCGGGGCTGCTGCAAAAGAGCAAGGGCGAGTCTGGGACAACCGGGGATGGGAACCCGTATGCGGAATGGGGTGAGAAAGATGGCTGAGATGTCTGGTATGGGCGATATTCTTCACAGCATTATCAAGCAGGCTGAGGCAAACAACCCGCTGGAGGATGGAGATTACCTCGATGATGAGGGCTTTATCATCTGCGGAAAATGCCACACCCGCAGGCAGGTCGAGATTGATATGCCTGACCTGACAACGAAGCCATTTGACCCCAGCAGAAAGGTCAGGACGAAAGTTCCGGTTTCTTGCCGATGCAGGGCAGAGAAACAGCGGCAAGAGGAGCTTCGCCAGCAGCAGGAGAAAGAGATGGAGGCCATCAGGGTCCTGAAGAAGCAAAGTCTTATGGACGAACGGCTCAGAGATGCCTGCTTCGATCACTTCAAGCAGACGAAGGACAACGCATACAACCTGAAGCTCTGCAAGCGGTACGCGTTGCACTTTGATGAAATGCTGGCGAAGAATCAAGGGTTGCTGTTCTACGGCGGCGTCGGGACCGGCAAGACCTTTGCCGCCGCCTGCATCGCAAATCATCTGCTGGAGCAGAGAGTACCGGTGGTGATGACCTCGTTTGTGAAGCTGCTGGAGTCCATGATGAGCTTCAAGGAGGAGGACAGCGTTCTGATCTCGCGGCTGAACCGGGCCAAGCTGCTCATCATTGATGACCTCGGCGCAGAACGTAGTACCGACACGGCGCTGGAGAAGGTCTATAACATCGTGGACAGCAGATACCGGGCGAGCTTGCCTATCATCCTGACCACGAACCTGAGCATGGAAGAGATGAAGGAAACGACGGACATCCGCTACTCCCGCATATATGACCGGATTTTTGAGCTGTGCTACCCAATGCAGTTCAAAGGCCAGTCGTGGCGGAAGACCGAAGCGGCGCGTCGTTTCAAAGACATGAAGAGCTTTTTGGAGGGTAGCGATGAATAGAGTCAATATCGAGACTGTGGCCGACCGTATGACGGTGGCCGCAGCTCTTATCAAGAACAAGTACACAGTGAGGAGCGGAAGCCAGCGGCGTCCGAAGGGGAAGAGCTATGACTACTTTCTGGAGTTCTGGCTGGACACCAACAAGGACACAGAGAACAAAATCTACATCGACGCCGAAGATGACCAGCTCGCAGTAGCTACCATCCTCATCAAGAACAAGTACACCGTCAAGAGCTTCAGTCAGGTGCGGAAGGGTGTCCGGGAGTATTTCTATCTGGAGTATGAACCGAACCCGGATGACAGCAAGGAGGGAGAGGAATGAGGGCAGAGTTCTGCGTCTACGGGGAACCGCAAGGCAAGGGGCGCCCTCGCTTCTCCACGGTCTGCGGTCATGTGAAGACCAGAACCCCGGACCAGACGGTACTGTATGAGAATCTGGTCAAAACAGAGTACCGCAGCCAGTCCGGTGAAAGATTCCCGGATGACGCTATGCTGGATGTTCGGATTTTTGCTTACTATGCAATTCCGAAGTCCGCCAGTAAGAAGAAACGGCAGGCCATGTTGGACAAGCGCATCAGGCCGACCAAGAAGCCCGATTTTGACAATATCGGCAAGGTCATCTGTGACTCGCTGAACGGCATCGCTTACCGGGATGACGCCCAGATCGTAGATTCGATGGTCAGGAAATTTTACAGTGACACCCCGCGAGTGGTGGTGTCCATCTCCGACATCGAGCCGAAATACTGATTTTAGGAGGAAATCGTATGTGCAATACCAAAAAGTACCCGTTGTCGCTGAACGGCGACACTTTCAACGGCTTTAAGGCCGATTTTGACCAGATGCTCCGTCAGCTTCTCACCGAGATGGAGAAGCGGGAGAGCGAGGAGGCTACCATCAGTATCAAGATGGTGGTCGGTCTGGCGAAGGACCAAGAGCGTGACTTCGAGGCCAACGGCTACGATGCCATGAAGGATGTCGTTAAGCCGAGCTTCAAGCATGAGATCAGCACGGTCATGCAGGTCAAGAACAAGAAGAGCGGCAGTCTGGGCGGCAATATGAAGATGGTCTGGGACCGTGACCTTTGCCAGTATGTGATGCAGGAAATCGACAACGGCCAGACATCGCTGTTCAACGAAGGCCAGCAACCGGAAGATGAAGACGCCGGTGGGTTGCCTGTGAGGGATGCACGCGCACTTCCTCCGGGAGAGGTCATTGAGGCCGATTATGAGGTCATTGACGAGCCTGAAGCGCAAGAGGGGCAGGATGATGGGGAAGAGCGGAAAGACAGTTCTGGCGGCGCTCCTGCGGAGTCTGATAGCCCCTTTGAATACATGAGGCAGTTCATCGGCGCAGAGATGAAAGTGACCGAAGCTATGGGGAATTACACCATTAGAACGGCCGAAAACAAGGTCATTCTGTCCTCTGCCTTCAATGTCACTGACCGCTTCTATTGCTCCGCCGAGAAGCTGAAGCTCCATGTAGGCCACGCAGTCATCTGCGTTGGATATGGTCAGGACGAAATCGCGGGCATCTCCATTGAGTGCGAGGATTGCAACGAGGTCCTGTTTGACATTGAGGCCACCGAGCAGAATGACGAAGGCACATCGGATGGCTACCAGTACGAGGACCCCGGCGATGAGCCGGAGGAATCCTGATTGTATTACGGAACCTGCTTCCTATGCGGGAGGGTGGGGTGGCTGGAAGAACACCACGTTTTTCCGGCCGCCCTGCGCGGCAAGTCTGAGAAGCATGGCCTGAAGGTTGGGCTGTGCGGCGATACCTGCCACCGGAACGGGAAGTATGCAGCGCACCAGTGTCGGGAAACGGCGGATGCCCTGAAGCAGTTCTGGCAGATAAAGTACATGATGCGGTATCGGGCCAGCGTTGCAGAGTTCAGGGCGGAGTTCGGAAAGAACTATCTGGAACTCGACTACTACGATGATGAGAGGAGCTACCCCATGAATATTATAGCGATCAGCGGCCGCCTCACGAGAGACCCTGAGCTTAGGTACACAAAGAGCAATAAGGCGGTCACTGCATTTACCATTGCGGTGGACAGACCCGGTGTAAAGGATAAGACGGACTTCATCGACTGCGTAGCGTGGGAGAAGAAGGCGGAGTTCCTGTGCCGGCATTTCAAGAAGGGGCAACGCATTGAAGTCAGCGGCGTCTTGACCACCCGCCAGTACGAAAAGGACGGCCAAAAGCGGAAGGCGACAGAGATTCGGTGCGACCAAGTGTTCTTTGGCGATAGCAAGAAGGACGAGGGACCGGTTCCACAGCCTGCGCCTTCTGGCACCGGAGGTTTTCAAGAAGCTCCTGACGAAGACGATGACCTGCCGTTCTGAGGAGGAGAGAATATGAAGACTGTTTTGATGATTGCGGCCGTTCTGTCCCTGCTGGGATGCCTGTGCGAAAACAGGAAGGGATGGTATGTGGCCCTGTTCGTAGCGTCTGTCATCCTCTACATGGCTATCGGCGCGGTAGGAGGTGCGGCATGAATAATGCAGAAAAGATGAAGACCATCACCATTTGGCAACCATGGGCTTCGCTGCTGGCTTGTGGCGCAAAGCAGTATGAAACCAGACCATGGACAACTTCCTATCGAGGCCCTATCGCCATCCACGCTGCGGCGCTTAAAATGCCGCAGGTCCTCAAAAAATGCTTTCCGATGTCGGAATGGGAGTACCACCCGGACCACAGGGCGAAGATGAAGTTCTTGGATGCTGCCGCAAAAGGTTTCGGCGGCGTCTATACGACGGAGGAAATCCTGAGCCTTCTGGATAGCCTCCCGACCGGAGCAGTCATAGCCACGGCGGAGCTTGTGAACGTGCGGCGTATCGTTCGTAATCCCGGCCAAGGTGGAGGAACCCCTGAAATCTGGGCGGAGGACCAGCAATGGGATTACATCATCCCGTCCTGTATGGAGCTTGCGCTCGGAAACTGGACTCCCGGCCGGTACGCATGGGAACTGGCGAACGTGAAGCCGATAGGCCCTATATCGGCCAAAGGCCAGCAAGGACTGTGGTGGTGGGAGCCTCCCGCGCAGGAACGGACGTGGCAAGACCACATTAAGAACAGATTTGAAAGGATTGAGTGAGATATGAGCCAAAAACCTGAAGGCACCGTCCGCCGGGTCCCGGCGGGGGAAGGGGCTCCTGATGGGGTGGAGATGATGGCGAAATGCACCGTCACGAACTTCACCGTCAGGAAGGAGAAAGTAACCGGCATTGGGAGTCAGGCGCTCGCAAACTGCAAGATGATGGCGAGCTTTGAGAATGGGGTGGTATCTATCTCGGTCAGAGGCGGGAGGCCGTTCATGGTCTCCGTCCGCTTGGATGAGGTGATGGCCCTGCTGAAAGAGGCCGCAGACTACAACATGGAGACCATTCCTCGTGAGAACGGGGAGAAAAACAAAGAGGAGGAAAGAATCAATGAGTAAGAACCTGTTTACATCTGAGTCCGTGACCGAGGGGCATCCCGACAAGGTGTGCGACCGCATCTCCGACGCCGTGCTGGATGAGGTGATGAAGCACGACCCCAACGGGCGCGTGGCCTGCGAGTGCTGCTGTACGACCGGAATGGTGATGGTCATGGGGGAGATCTCCACAGACTGCTATGTGGACATCCCGGCGGTTGTGCGGCGCACCCTGAACGAGATCGGGTACAATGGGCCGAAGGCGGGATTCGATGGGAATACCTGCGCTGTGCTGACCGCTATCCATGAGCAGAGTCCCGACATTGCTATGGGAACCAACGACCGTGTAGGCGGGGCGGGGGACCAAGGCATGATGTTCGGCTACGCCTGCAACGAAACCTCGGATTTGATGCCCCTGCCGATCACGCTCGCAAACCAGATGGCCTACAAGCTCTCTCAGGTGCGCAAAGATGAGGACCTTCCCTATATCCTGCCCGATGGCAAAACGCAGGTCACGGTGGAATATGGGGACGATGGGAAGCCCATCAGAATCCACACCATCGTCATTTCCGCCCAGCACGACCCGGATGTGAAGGTGGAAGATCTGGAAAAGCCGCTGGAGATTTGCGTTATCCGCCCTGTGCTGAAGCAGGCAAAGCTCCACCTGCCGGAGCTGGACATCGACACCTACGACCTGTTTATCAACCCGACCGGCCGCTTCGTCATGGGAGGCCCCGCTGCCGACTCTGGCCTGACCGGACGGAAAATTATCGTGGACACCTACGGCGGCATGGCAGCACACGGCGGCGGTGCCTTCTCCGGGAAGGACCCGACCAAGGTTGACCGGAGCGCGGCATATATGGCCCGATACATCGCAAAGAACATCGTGGCCGCTGGCATCTGCGATAAGTGTCAGGTACAGCTCGCCTACGCTATCGGCGTGGCCCGTCCCGTGTCCATCCGCATTGATACCTTCGGGAGCGGCGTAGACGAGGAAAAGCTCTGCAAGGCGGTGGATGTCTGCTTTGAGCTGACCCCGCAGGGAATCATCGAACAGCTCGACCTGCGTCGGCCCATCTATACAGGGACATCCGCATACGGACATTTCGGCATGGTCACGAGAGAGCTGAGACCGTGGGAGAAGACGGACCGGGTGGACCTGCTGTGTGACGTTTTCAATTCGCTGTAAGAAGAGACAGGGCAAGCTCCTTCCCCCGAAGGGGGGAGGGGCGAAGCCCAGAGAGGGAGGCTTTGTATGGCAGGACAGAAAAAAAGCCAGCTCACACCTGAGCTGAAGAGAGAAATCGTGGAGCTGGTCATCGAGACATACAACAAGGAGATCGAGAACCAGCGCAAGCGGTCATTCGATAAGCGGCTGCGGAACACCCGCCTGCTGCTTGAAAATTACAGAGGGTTCTTAGCGTTCAGCGATGGTGCCATCTACGAAGCGTCCCAGTGCGACGAAGACGTGTATGACATCCTCAGCCTGATGTCCGGGAAACCCTCTGAGCAGGAACTCTATGTGGAGAGCATCAAGAAGTCCGCTGGAAGGACGAAACTCATCATCGAGCATATCAAGAAAGCCCTCGCTGACTATGAAGCGTACTGCAAGAGGTCGAAGAGGGAGGAGGAGATGAGGAGGTATCGGACCATCCGCCGTCTCTACATAGACGATGAGGCGTGGGACGCACAGGAAATTGCGGCAGATGAATTGCTGGATATTTCCACCGTCTATAAGGACATCAAAGAGGCCACAAAGCGCCTGACACCAAGGATTTTCGGTATTGATGGACTGCGGTGAGAAAAGGTCGCCAAAAATCCGCCATTGACTTGCGACTTACCGATATGGTAAAGTGTAGGCGTTGAGATTGGATGTGTCACCCCTAAAAAACGTGGGAGGCACATCCGACCTCGCTCCTCGTAGGGTTCGGAAAACCGTTGGAAATCCGGTAAAAACCGATTGACACCAGTGGGTAAAGGGTTAGAATGAAGATAGGCCCAAACTTACCGGGACGGTCAGGAGGTGACGCAGGTGGAACGGAAATCCGATAAAGTCAGACGGCTGGTATCAAGCGGCGACTTCAAAGAGGCCTTGCGGATAGCAAAGGATTTTCGCCTCGGCATCACGAAGGAACAGTCCTCGGCTATGACGCTGGCCTATGAATGTATGGTCCACGGCAGATTCTACAAGCAGCTCGGCTACGATCTGAAACAGAAAGTGGCCGACGGCGTGGAAGTGCTGGTGGGACTGTACGGAAGGAGCGAGGAACATGATTTACACCAGCAGATACTCTAACCCGGAACTGAGGACCGGGAACTACACCGTTGTAGGGATTACGCGGGGAGCGCCAAAGTTTCCTCTCCAGTACAGACTGGACGGAAACATTATGGACATCGCCCCTCCGGGCTACCTCTTCAACGAGTACGACAGAGCGAGGTTCACACCGTCTTATTTCAGGCACATGGATAAGACCGGCGTAGCCAGAATCCAACAAATCCTCAGAAGGTATGAGGCGAAGGGCAAGCCGGTAGTGCTTTGCTGCTTCGAGGATGTGCGGAAACCCGGAGAGTGGTGCCACCGGTTGGTGTTTGCCGAGTGGTGGCTGTCCAGAACGGGTGAAGTCATCGAGGAGCTGCCCGACCCCTCGCCGAACAAGTGGCTGCCGAAGCCCACAGTACAGAAACCTGTGGAGCCTGAAGCAGTCCAGATGAAAATGTGGTAATATCCGCCGATAGCTCAGAATGTAGAGCACCTGACTCTTAATCAGGGGGTCGCAGCGTTCAAACCCTGCTCGGCGGACCAGCCATAGGGAGCCATGCCGGAAACGGTGTGGCTCCCATTTTTCATATCCACGCAACCGCGGCTTTCCAGAGGCTCACGCCTCTTGAAACAACCTACCCTATGGAACGGCAAAGCTCCAGTCGCTACCAGAGGGCAAAACTTTTTAACGAAAGGTCGGTGATCTGCTTGGCAAAGTTCCAGAACCCCGGTGCGTTCTTCCTCGGCACGTTGGTGGCGCAGGAGCAGAAATTCCTGAAGCCCCTGATAGAGAACGCCAGAAAGAACGGCTACACCCGGTTTGTAGAACCGTGCGCCGGGGCCTTCGCCATGTCCCACATTGCGGCTCAGTGCGGGTATAAGCCGGAACAGATAGAGTCGAGCGATGTGGCGATGTTCACCTCCATCATGGGGTACGCCATCACGGGCCAGTCTTTGGAGGAGCTGGAGATCAGAGCACACGGGTTCACGAATGAGGAGCTGTTGGACCCGGCCATCGCCCTGTACGCCCAGCTCTACCTGCGGACGGTCAAGAACGCCGGGAAGGAATACTTCTACGGCATCATGCGGGACTTGGAGTTTCGCAAGGAGGAACACATTCAGAGCATCCGGGAGCAGCTTGACAGGGCAAAGCAGTCCTTGCATGGCATGAGCTATCGACCTCTGGATATGTGGAAGCACCTCGAAGAGTGTTACGATGACCCGCACTGTATTGTCATCGCAAATCCTCCAACCTATGCTGCTGGCTTTGAGAAGTGGTATGACACCGGCGGCCGGATGAGCTGGAAAGAACCGGAGTACGGCATCTTCGACCCTGAGACTGGGCTGAAAGAGCTGTATGAGAAGATGGAGGATGCTAAGTGCCTGTTGGTCTGCTATGAGGAGAACGCTCCCGGACTGACAGCGGGGCATCCTGTTTTTGCCCGGTATGGTGTCCGGGAGGGCATCAACGTGTATTTGACCACGAACAGGCCGGATGAAGCAACCGCGCTGGCTGAGGGCAAGATGATTACCCGCCCCAATGAAGGAAAGCTGGAACCTCTGGATTGCAGCATCCTGCCGAGGGACTATGAAATCACCCGGAAGTCCAAGGTGCAGATCACGCAGATTGAGCGCACGGCGGCGCAGTATTACCGGAAGCTCTGGACCCACAACTTTGTAGGTTCGTCCGCGCCTATCAACATGGCCGTGCTCATCGACGGCAAGCTGGCCGGTGTGTTCGGACTGGATAAGTCCGCTCTCACGATGGGCGCCTTTGGTACGCAGGTCAGCGATGCGGTGTTTCTCATGTATGGCATGACGGTCCCGCATAAGAAGTACCGGCTCGGACGGCTCCTGACCATGTTGGCGCAGAACAAGCCCCTGATTATGAGCATCTGTACCGATTTGGAGAAGGAAAAGGCCAAGACGCTGAAGACGGTCCAGATGACCAAGTACCCGGAGGCCAAAGAAATGCGCGGCCTCATGGAGCTTACGAAGAAAGTTCCCGACAAGAAGATGGGATTTCGGCTCACCTATGAGTCGCCCCTGTACGATAGAAACGCCAAACAAGCGTTGAATGAATGGTTAGGGAGGGAAGAAAGATGGCAGAGACAGCGAGAGAAAACGAAGTCGGCAGAGCAGAAGTGAAGTATCAGACCGTGGCCGACATGGGTTCCGGTCTGGTCATCGCCAAGGTCAGGTTGACCGACTTCCGCGAGCAGGACATCAACGCTCGCATTATGAAGACTGAGATGCAGAAGCAGCTCACCGATAACATAAAGAAGCGGGGCCAGTTGGAAAGCCTTCCGTTCTGCGCCCTGATCGACAACCGCATTGAAATCATCTCCGGCCACCACCGCATCCGGTCCGCGAAGGACAGCGGTGTTCTGACGGAGATTTTTGTTATCCTCGATACGACCGGCCTGCGGCGCTCTCAGGTGGCAGCAAAGCAGATCGCCCACAATGCCATCTCCGGTTTTGATGACCAGTCCACCCTGAAGGAGATCGCCAAGATGATCGACGATGTGGATGATATGCTGGAAAGCTACATCGGCAAGGACATCATCGGAGAGCCTATGGCAGAGCTTGAAAAGCTCCTGTCCCCGAAGGTGGAGTTCGACTGGAAGAACGTGACGTTTACGTTCCTCCCGCATCAGGTCAGGGACTTCGAGAAGCTGGTGTCCGTCCTCCAGAGCATCAGCCCAGATGTTCTCGGCATTGCTGATATTGACCAGCACGAGGGCTTCATCGAGGCCATCACCAAGTACCAGCAGTTCGCAAACGTCAAGAATACCGGGGCGGCAATCCATGCGATGGTGAAGGCAACCGAGTCCATGTTTGAGGACCTGCACTTTGACGAGAGCGAGGAGTGGGTACAGCTCACCAACCTGTTCGGCAGTCCTGCAATTCCGAAAGAGGCCGCAGACATTATCGCTGAGGCTCTGAAGAAAATGACAGAAGAGGGGACGGTGGGGGCCAAGAATAAGTGGCAGGCTTTGGAGTTCTGGGCCGCCGACTATTTAGCTGGAAAGTAGGTGAGCAGATGCCTACGCCCATGAAGTACAACCCGGAGTATCACGATGACTGGGCGTGGTCGTTGGCACTCAAAGGCGCCACAGACCAAGAGGTGGCGGAGGCTTTCAGAGTATCGAAGCGGACCATCATTCGCTGGAAGGAAGACCATCCATCTTTTGCTGAAGCCTATCAGCGGGGGAAGGATATTGCTGACGCTAAGGTCAAGAAGGCGCTGTATGAGAGGGCCATAGGCTACGAAGTTACCGAGAAGGAAAGCACAGTGGATGTAGACCCCAAGACCGGCGAGAGCAAGCCGGTGCGGGTCAAGACCACCACGAAGAAATATCCGCCTGATACTATGGCGGCCATGTACTGGCTCAATAACCGGAGCAAGGGCGAGTTCTCCCAGAGACAGGAAATCACCCTCGGAGGGGCTGTAAAGACCTCTCCGATGGAAAAGCTGTCCGAGGAAGATCTTCGCAGGCTTGCCCGTATGGATGAGGAGCAGGATGGCGCGGAGTAGGCGCTCCATCTCACCGGCTCTAAAGAAGTCCATTGCCACCGAAGCAAGGTATGAGCTGGCGAGAAGATACTACGCAGATTATGTCCAGCTCGTTCATGCAGGCAGGTGGAAACGAGCCAGACACCTCGACCTTGTGTGTCGAGAGCTGGAAAACATCATGTCCGGGAAGACCAAGCGGTTGATGATATTCATGCCGCCCCGCCACGGCAAGTCCATGACGGTTACAGAAACCTTCCCGTCGTTCTATCTGGGGAAGAACCCAGAGAAGCGGGTCATCGAGATTAGTTACAGCGGTGATTTGGCACAGCAGTTCGGCAAGCGAAACCGCGACAAAGTGGAGGAGTACGGCCCTACGCTGTTCGGACACACCATTTCGCAGGTTCAGGCCACCAAGACCAACTGGAACCTTGACAACGGAACAGGCGGCATGATTTCTGTCGGCATCGGCGGCTCTATCACGGGCTACGGTGCCGATTTGCTTATCGTTGATGACCCCATCAAGAACCGAGCTGAAGCTGAATCCGCAACCTACCGCGACAAGCTATGGGATGAGTACCAGTCCACGGTCAGCACACGACTTCATGCAGGCGGCGCAGTCATCATCATTCTGACCCGTTGGCATGAAGATGACCTTGCTGCCCGACTCCTGAATCCTGAATACGGCAAGGTCGAGGACTGGAAGATTATTTCCCTCCCCGCAATCTGCGAAGACCCAGAGAGTGACCCGCTCGGACGCACATCTGGCGAAGCACTCTGGCCTGCTGGCGGATATGACGAAGCATGGGCTGCACAGCAGAAAGAGACTGTTGGCACCTACGCATGGTCTTCTCTGTATATGCAGACCCCGACGCCCAGCTCTGGCGGTATGTTCAAGCGAGAGTGGTGGAAACGGTGGGCCGCGCTTCCATCCGGTCTGCACGATTTCATCCAATCGTGGGACTGCACGTTCAAAGACAAAGACGGTTCCGACTATGTTGTGGGCCAAGTGTGGGCCAGAAAGGGAGCAGACAGATACCTGCTTGACCAAGTTCGAGGCCGCATGACCTTCACGGAAACGCTGAACGCGATGCGAGATCTGTCCGCCAAGTGGCCACAGACCCACAGAAAGCTGGTGGAGGATAAAGCCAACGGCACCGCTGTCATTGATGTGCTGAGGAAAGAGATTCCCGGCATCATCCCTGTTGAGCCTTTTGGCGGCAAGGTAGTCCGCGCCCACGCCACAACAGCAGTCGCAGAGGCCGGGAATATCTACATCCCGGCGGCATCCGTAGCACCGTGGGTTATGGATTTTGTGGAAGAGATGGCCGCCTTCCCAAGTGGTGCTCACGATGACCAAGTGGACTGCTACTCGCAGGCCAATGCCTATTACAACGAGAACACCTTCGACATAAGCTCGTTGATTTCCTGATAGAAAGGGTGAAAAAGTATGCTAATTACCTTTACGGTCAAAGACCAGAAGGTCACTCACGACTTGAAACAGACGCTCGTGTCTGGGAGCGTTGGTATCATCCGGGCTGTGTTTCTGTTTGACGAATCGTGGGATGGCCTCGACAAGATCGTTGTGTTCAAGAACAGCAAGTCGTGCAAGCCCATCCCTGTCCGCTATGAAGACAGCACCTTCGACATCCCGCCTGCCGCCTTGCTTCCCGGCAAGCTCTACGTTTCGTGCGTCGGATTTGGGGAAGGAGGTGTCAGGAAGAACACGCAAGGCTGGGACATCCAGCAGGCTATCACGGTCCAGAAGTGCGGGGACATGGGTGGATGTGATCTGCTCAGAAATATCGTACAGGTCCCGGAGTCTAAAGTGGCAACCGATGACGAGTTCGTTTCCATGATGAAGGACGTGTTCGGAGAAGACTACGGCTCCGGTAGCGGAGCGGATGACCCCAGCATCGACAGCGATGAAATCGCTACCGATGAAGAAGTCCAAGAGATGTTTGCTGAGGTATTTGGGGCCAAAGGCCACGGCTCCTGACTTCAGAGAACATATACAATCCAAACATTAGGAGGAAATAAGTATGGCTTACGATGAAAGCAAACTCGCAAGACTGAAACACCTGAAGGAACTGGCTCAGAAGGTCAACGATGACTGCGCGACCAAGGCTGAACTGAACACTCTGTCTGAGCGCGTGGAAGGGCTGGTGACTGCTGGTGGTGAACCCAATGTCATCACCGCCATCAAGGTCAACGGCGCTGCCCAGCAGGTTGGTGCCGACAAATCCGTGGACATTGCCGTTCCCGGCTACACCATCGAAAAGGCTGCGGACTCTGGCGACTACGCCTCCGTCTACCAGCTGATGAAGGATGGCGTTGCCACCGGTGCGGCTATCAACATCCCCAAGGACATGGTGGTTCAGTCTGGCTCCGTTGTCACTCTGGACGCTGACGGTGCCGCTGCTGTCGGCCTGACCAAGGCTGGCACCTACATCAAGCTGGTGCTGGCGAACGCTACCAGCGACACCCTCTACATCGACGTGAGCGGCCTGATCGAGTATGTCACCTCCGGCTCTGCCGAGGGCGACATGGTGTTTATCACCATTGATGAGGCCACCCATAAGGTGACTGCGACCATCACCGACGGCACCATCACCAAGGCCAAGCTCGCCGCTGCCCTCGTGACCGAGATTGAGGGCAAGGTTGACAAAGTGGAAGGCAAGGGCCTGTCCACCAACGACTACACCGACGCCGAGAAGACCAAGCTGGCGGGTGTGGCCGAAGGCGCAACCAAGGTGGAGGCCAGCACCACCGAGGGCAATATCAAGGTCAATGGCGCTGAGGTGCAGGTGGTAAGCATTGCCACCGATGCTGAGGTGACGGAGATGCTGAACGAGGTCTTCGCCGCCGAGCAGCCCACCACCTGATGAGCCTGAAGAGCAGGGAGGGCGGCGATAAGCTGCCCTCCCTATCTTTCTGCAAAGGAGAGCGAACATGAGTATTTTGCTTGAACAGTTCAGGCTCATCGCCCAGCAGTCGAAAGGCTATACGGCGGGTCTGATTGCAGAACTCGCTGATGCTGTTGAGGAGGCCATCGCGCCGCTGGCAGAACACGCCGAATCAGCTCATGCTCCTGCCAATGCCGAGGAAAACGTCATCGTCAGCGTCAAGCGGAACGGTACAGCAGTACCGCCGGTTGATAAGATCGTGGATATTACTGTTCCCGTCAAGCTGTCCGAGATGCAGAACGACAGTGGATATGTCACGGAGGAAGAAGCTGCGGCTTTGGTCAGCAGTTCCGGCCATCTGAAACACGCCACTGTTGACGAACTCCCGGCACCGGCTGAAGCGGACGCCAACACCATCTACTTCCTGCGCAAGAACAACAGCGAAGCCGGAAAGCAGTACACACCGTACAAGCTCATCAACGGCATCCTCGAAGTTGTTGGCGCCGGAGAAGCTGATCTTGAAGGGTATGCCACTACGGACAGCGTGGGAAAGGCAGACGCCGCTCTCATCACCAGCATCTTCAACACGATGGAAGCCTCCGCCGAGAAGTACATGGGAACAGGCAACTTGGTCACGTTCTGGGGCCTACTGAAGCCCTTGCTTGCGGCGCATGACAGCGGCATCAGCGACCTCGCAGCCCGTGTGGAGCTGCTGGAGCTGATTCTCAACTCTGATGTTACGGGGAATCCGTACTACGTCACTTTCAATTCGCTGGATGGCCTTGCGGTCACTGGCGTCTGGAATACTACCGATGGACGCATTGAGTTTTAACAGGAAGGAGTGATGCCCCCATGCGTACACCAAAAGACGAGATAGAGCGTCGCAGGCTGAATGAGCGTGGGCGTCAAATCCTCCAAAGACAGGCTGGCAAAGCCGTCCGACCACACCGCGAGGACGGCTATGTCAACCTTCTGAACAAGTATGGGACAACACAGGATAACTCGGAGGCGTATAAGTATGAGCGCGAGCCGATTATCCCCGATATGCAGCTCACCAGCTTGTATGAAGGGAACGGTCTGTTTTCCAAAATCATAGACACGCCTGCGGAGGAAGCTCTGAAGCACGGCTTTGACCTGAACGTGAAGAGCGATGAACTCAATGCTTTCATTGAGGATGCGCTGGATGACCTCGAATGGGAGGAAAAAGCCGCTACTGCCATCAAGTGGGCGCGGCTGTACGGCGGGGCCATCATCGTCATGCTCATTGACGATGGGCGGGGGCTGGAGGAACCGGTGGACTGGGAGAATATTCGCAGTATCGATGAGCTGCGGGTCTACGAACGGGCCATTGTGCAGCCTGACTACACCAGCCTCTATAAGCAGGACTACGGCGGGAAGGGCAGAGGAAACCGGGTGTCCAAGTTTGGACAGCCGGAGTTCTACTATGTGTCGAGCATCTATGGCTCGTTCACGGTCCATGAGAGCCGGTGTCTTGTATTCCGAAATGGCGTCCTGCCTGAGCAGACATCGAACACGACCTATTTGTTCTGGGGGATGCCTGAGTACGTCCGCATCCGTAGGGCATTGAGGGAAACTATCACAGCCCACACAGACAGCGTGAAGCTGCTGGAGAGGAGCGTGCAGGCCATCTACTCCATGAAGGGGCTTGCGGCGCTGTTGACCACGGATAACGGAGAAAACCAAGTCCTGAAGCGTTTGCAGGTCATCGACATGGCGCGTGGCCTGTTGAACAGCATTGCCATTGACTCCGATGGCGAGAACTATGACTTTAAGACCCTCCAGTTTACGGGGGTCAAGGATGTCATTGACGCCACCTGCAATATGCTCTCAGCCCTGACGAACATTCCGCAGACCATTTTGTTCGGCAGGTCCCCGGCTGGCCTGAACTCTACCGGGGAGAGCGACTTCGAGAGCTACTACAACTTCGTGGAGCGGATTCAGCGGTTGATGCTGAAGAGGAATCTCCGTGACCTGCTGGATGTAGTGTTTCGCGCCGGTGTGTCCTCTGGTGAGATTCTGGAAGAGCCGGACTACAAGCTGAAGTTCAACCCGCTGTGGAGCCTGAGCGAAACCGAGCAAGCCACGGTGGACCAGACAAAGGCAAACACGGCGAAGACCAAGGCCGAGACAGCGCAAATCTATGTGGATATGCAGGCCCTTGACCCGTCCGAGGTTCGCAACCGCCTTGCCTCCGATGAGACGTTCGATGTTGAGGACATCATCACCGAGGATGACGAAGAGGATCTGTTGAAATCCCTGCTGGGTGCCGGTCCTGACATGATGAGCGACATTGAAGCAGCGCAGAAGAACATCGAGGAGCAGCAGACACCGGGAGGCGGAGAGCAAAGTTCAACGCAGCAGCCTCAGCCCGGTATTCCAGTGCAGTCCGATGCTGCTGATTCCATTTCCGGCGTCGGTGTTCTGGTTCTTCAGGATGGCAAAATCCTGTGCGGCAGAAGGGTCAAAGAAGGAACTATCGGAGGCCCCGGCGGACACATCGAGGCGGGGGAAACCCCGGAAGAGGCCGCCATCCGAGAAACGCAGGAAGAGTTCGGCATCACTCCAAAGGAACTGATACCGATAACGGTCCTGACTGGTATGCCGGAGGAGTATTGCAACTCGCAGGTTTATCTCTGTACCGAGTACGATGGCCGCATTGCCTGCGACGGTGAAGAAATGACCCGTCCGGGATTCATCACAGCGGAGAAAGCTGTGGACCTGATCGAGCATAAGCCTGACCATCTGTTCCTGCCATTTGCCCTGTCGATAAGCGGGCTTTTGGAGGCGCTTCAGTAACACCACGCCCAAAGGCGCACACAGCGCCTACACGGGGCTTTTGGCATCGACCAACAACTTACCCTCGTAAGAGGGAACGGACAAATCCAGAGGCGTTCTGGCGAAACCAGAGCGCAATCCAGCAAACACCCACGGGCGACGGTGCAGACCGCCGCTTTTTATGCGTTTATGCCGGGGGAGGAGGTGACGGGCCGGTGAATGATATTGCGCACCAACAGATGGTGCAGGAGTTGCTTTCCAAGCGATTCGGAAGCCACCAGAGGCTTTTATGCAAGTACGAAACCCAATACCCTATACAGGCGGAACGTGAGTTTCAGAGGGTCACAAATGCCTATATCCGCTTGCTGAACGAGATGCTGAAGAAGTACCTCCCGGAAATCAGGGACGCGGCCCGTATTGAGCGTGAGGCAAACAGCCGACGCGATGATACCTCCGACCTGATTGCCAGAGTAACGGCGGTCTTCAATAAGATGGCCGCCGAGCTGGAACGTCAGACTGCCAGCTTTGGCCTTTACGACAAGATTGAGGCAATGGCAAAGCTGACGCGGAAGTTGAGCATCCGGGAGTGGAAGAGGGCGGTGAAAGACACGCTCGGCGTAGACCTGCTTGATGACTACTACACCGGCGAACTGTACCGGGAACTGATGAAACGGTGGGTCGATGACAACGTATCGCTCATCAAGACCATCCCACAGGACAGCCTCGGCCGGATGAAGGAGATCGTCATTGAAGGCTATCAGAACGGAGCAACCACGACGGCCATCGTGAAGAAAATCCAGAAGGCATACAGCGTTGACCGCCGACACGCCCAGCTTTTGGCCCGTGACCAGATCGCCAAGCTCAACAGCAATATCGCCCAGAAGCAGCAGCGCGACGCCGGAGTGGAGGAGTACATCTGGTCTACTTCAGGCGATAGCCGCGTCAGACCGGGCCACGCTCGGCTGAACAACAAAAGGTTCCGGTGGGATGACCCGCCCGTTGTCGATGAAAAGACCGGGCGCAGATGTCACCCCGGCGAAGATTATGAGTGCCGCTGTGTGGCGCTTGCAGTCTTTGACCGGGACACCATCGACCTGCCGGTGGCTGGAAGGGGTGGTAGGAAATGAAGAAGACTTTTTAGCACCGGCCATGACTGGCTGAGAGGAGGAATCAACGCATGAGTACCCCGGAATCCCGAAAGGTGCAGCGTCTCGACAGTATTCCGATGGATATGACCTACTTCACGGAGGAGGGCTACCTCGTAGACCATCCGATTGTGACTTCAGTAGGCATCTTCGTGTACCACAATCCTGACGGCACCGAGCGCCGGGAGCTGCGACTCCCGGAAGAGGTCTTCGCTGAGAAGAGCCTCGCATCCTACAAGGGAAAGCCCATCATCATCACGCACGAGGCTGGCTATGTCGATACGGATAATGTGCAGGAGGAGAGCGTCGGAACTATCCTGAGCGACGGTTATCAGGATGGCAGCGATGTTCGCGCCGAAATCATCATCCACGATATGGACAGCGTAAAGCGGATGGGGCTGCGAGAACTGTCATGTGGCTACAACCTGCGTCTGGAGGAAACTCCCGGCGTGTGGGAGGGCCAGCCCTATGACGCTATCCAGCGGGACATCGAAATCAATCATCTTGCCCTTGTCGATAAGGCGAGAGCTGGTGAACAGGCTCGGCTCAATATTGACGGGCAGAGCCAAAATTATCTGATAGGAGGAAAGTTGACAATGGATAAGACCAAGAGAAACGACGGAGCGCCCACTCCCGAAGAGCTGGCTTCCGCAGTCGAAGCCTATAAGCAGCGTCGTGCGGAACGCATGGGCGCCGCTGGTGATGGAGCGGATGCGGTGAAGGTGGAGGTTCCTGCCCCTGTGGAGGCTGCTCCCGCCGCTGAGCCTGAAAATCAGGACTCTGTGCAGATGGTCCGCGACCGCCGTGATCGTCGGGACGCCACCGGCGACCCCGAAGACATGAACGGCGCGATGGGCGTCATCGCACAGCAGGATGAGGACATCGACACTCTGCTGGGGGTCATTGATGTTCTGAAGGCCGCCGGGACCGTCACTGACAGTTCTGACGAAGAGAATCAGGACGAGGATGACGAGAAGGCCGATGGCGCCGACTGCAACGAGGACAGCGAGGGTGGCGGGCAGGAACCCAAGAAGGACGAGGCCGAGAAGAAGGACCGTGCCGACTCCGCCACTGAGTTCCGCGAGTTGCTTCGCGTGGTTCGTGTGGGCGACCGCCTGAACATGGACGGGCTGGAGGTTATGAGCGTCAAGAACGCGAAGAAGGCTGTGCTTGGCAAGCTGAAGCCTTCCCTGCGGCTGGATGGTAAGAGTTCCGCCTACATCAGCGCGGCCTTCGATATGGCCGTGGCCGAACTGAAGGACCGGAAGGACACCAACTTCCAGCGCGGCCAGATGATGCGGCAGGACGCCAAGCCTGCACCCAAGTCTGTCGGCTCTGCTGCTGATGCCCGCCAGCGCATGATCGAACGGAGAATGAAGAAGGAGGATAAATAACATGAGTGTTCAGACCACTTACGGCTACGCTACCGGCAAGGGACTCGCTGGTGGCATTTATGATATGCACCACTATCCCGTGGACTCCCGCTTCAACGAGGAGGAGAACGGGAAGCTGCGCTTCGGTGTGGGCGTTGTCCCCGGCACCATTCCCGGCAGCAACATCAAGCTGCCTACGGCGGAAAGCACCGCCGCTCAGTTCGAGGGCGTCATCGTGAATGGCTTTGACCGCCAGCAGGATTTGGAGGGCAAGCTCTCCATTCTGAACAATCAGAACGTCGGCGTCATGCGGCGCGGCCGTATCTGGGTGCGGTTGGCCGCCAACGCGACCCCCAGCTATGGCAATGCCCTGCACATGATCGTCGATGGCAATGAAGCTGGCTGCTTTGCCACTGAGGGCGGCGTGACCATCCCCGGCCGGTTCATCGGCTCTGCCAGCAACGGCGTGGCGCCTGTGGAACTGTACGGCATCGACGGGTCTGCTGATGCGGCGGATTCTGGCTCCGAGGATGCAGGCGGCGGCACTGTTGAGGGCGGCGGCGAAACCAATGACCCCAACAAGACTGAGTGATTGAGAGGAGGAAACGAAAATGAGCATCAAGAAACAGAAGCACATGAACTACGACCAGAATGACTATGAGGCTCTGCTGGCCTCCAATATCCCGGCGTCTCTGGTCAGCACCCCTCAGATGAACTTCGATGATGCGGAGTCCGCGTCCGTGTTCTTCGCTCGTGAGTTGGACTATGTGAAGTCCCAGTCCTACGATGTCGAGTACCCCGAACTCACCGCCCTGAAGCTGTTCCCGGTTTCCAGCGAGGTTGACCCCGGCGCTGAGACCGTGACCTATTACAGCTACGACAAGGTGGGTCTGGCGAAGATCATCAGCAACTACGCCACCGACCTGCCCCGCGCTGATGTGAAGGGCAAGCCCACCACCGCCATCATCAAGTCCCTCGGTGACAGCTACGGCTACTCCATTCAGGAGATGCGAGCCTCCGCGATGGCCGGCAAGTCCCTCGACACCCGCAAGGCCGAGTCTGCGCGGTATCAGATCGACTATCTGAACAACAAGATCGCGTGGTGCGGCGACAAGGAAACCGGCCTGCGCGGTGTCCTGTCCCCGGAGAACGACATCCCCCTGTATGTTCCCGCCGCTGGTGCGAAGGGGAGCACCAAGTGGGTAGATAAGACCGAGGACGAGATTCTGGCCGACATCACCGGTATGCTGACCCAGATGGCCCGGACCACCAAGAAAGTCGAGAAGGCCGATACGCTGGCGCTCCCCGCTGAGGCGTATATCGTCCTCCAGAACCGTCGTATCGAGGGTACGGACAGCAATGTCCTCTCCTACATCCAGAAGAACATCAAGGACATCACCAACATTGTGTCCTGCCCGGAGCTGGACCCCGACAGCGTGGACACCAACCCCTATGCCGCCGAAACCGACGGTCAGGGCGTCCTGCTGCTGTTCAAGAACGATGCCCGGAAGCTGACCATCGAGAACCCGCTGCCCTTCATGCAGTACCCTGTCCAGACTCAGGGCCTCGAAATGGTCGTTCCTTGCGAAGCCCGCACCGCTGGCGCGATGATTTACTACCCCATGTCCCTGCTCATCGCCCCCGGCATTTGCTAATCCCACAGAGGGACCCGTACAGCGCGGGTCCCTCCCATTTTTACAGTAAAGGAGCATGAAACATGAAACTGAAGAACATCTGCCATAAAGTCATCAACGTGGGCGATACCGTCATCCTGCCCGGTAGCTCCAAGGAGGTCAAGGGCTACGATGAGAGCAACGCTGCTTTGAGCTGCCTCATCAAGAAGAAGTGCCTCTCTGTTGTCAAGGAGAAGGCTACCGGCCGGGGGAAGTAAGCGATGGAACAGGCCGTCAGGATATTCCGTCTGGTGGCTACCGAGTTTGAGAACCTGAACGATGAAACCGTGGAGGCGTGGCTGGACCTCACAGCGCCGCTCATCAGCAAGAAGGTGTTTGGCAAGCTGTACGACCAAGCTCTCGCGCTGCTGACCGCACACCGGCTGAAGATGGCCGGATATGGAGACAGCACCTATGGCACAGTCGGAGATACCTTGCGGATAGGCAGCTATACCGAAGGGGAAACCTCCATCAGCTTCACGGTAAATCAGGGAACGAACCTGCTGGTCGATGCCGAGCTTGCCCTGACGCCCTACGGCCTTGAATACCTCTCCCTGCGGCGGTTAGTCGTTATCCCCATAAGATCGTCTGGTGAGTGCCGATGACCGGGGGATGGGACAGACTGACCCCAGAAGGGGAGCGGTTCTTCAAGCAGATTGATGAACTGCGGGAGAAGGAGGTATTCATCGGCTTCCAGTCCGGGGAGGTAACGGATGACCATGGCGTGGACATGGCCCAAATCGCCATGTGGAACGAACTCGGTACATCGACTTCGCCATCCAGACCTTTTCTCCGCATGAGCGTTGATGAAAACGCATCCGACATCAACGATATGTGCGGGAAGCAGCTAAAGTCTATCGCAGAGGGCGGAACAGCGGAGCAATGCCTGAAGCAAGTGGGCGTGTTCGGTGTTTCTCTGGTCCAAGAGAAGATCGTGAGCGGCAGCTATGCGCCAAACGCACCGTCCACCATCAAGAAGAAAGGCTCCGACAAGCCGCTGATTGATACCGGTAGGATGCGCCAGTCTGTCAAATACGTCATCAGGAAGAAGGGAGGGGGCTGATATGGGCCTCGGAATATTCCGCAGAGCTTTTGTCATCAGACGCTTCGGAGAAGAGAGCATCATCGATGGCTACGGGGTAGCTCCCTATGCCGATGAGCTTACATCGCTCAACGTCCAGCCGTTGTCTAAAGACGAGCTTCAGGCTCTCCCGGAGGGGGAGCGCAGGGTCAAGCGCATGAAAGCGTTTGGAGATCTTGTGTTCACCACAGCAGACCAGTCCACCGGCAGGCGGGGGGACTGGCTTTTTTATCAGGGCCGCATGGACCCGGAAGGCCACTGGTATGAGTGCGTCAGTTCCCTCGGATGGGACCACACCATGCTGGGCCATTGCCGGAGCGAGTTTGTTCTGGTGTCTGAGGCGGAGGCCAGACGGGTCCCCGCCCCGGAAATCAGCGCAGATGGAAAGGACGGATGCTGCTGCCTATGAATTTGTCCGAGCTGAAGCTGCTTATCAAGCAGCTCACAGAACTGTATTTCACCGGCGCCACCGTGACCTATGCCAAGCAGAGCTTTGCGGCAAAGCCTGTAAATCCGCTGGTGACGCTCACCACTGGCGCTGTAAGCCGCCCGATGAATCCGCCTGTCAAGATAATTGACGGGCGGCCGGTCTGTTTCTATCCGGCCTCTGTGCCAATCCAGATAGACCTGTTCACGCACGGCCGCCAGACAGAGGTGGCACCGGGCATTACACCCATTGTAGAAAACACCGCAGAGGACGATATGCTGGCCTTCACCGCTTTCCTGAACTCGGAGTACGCAGTCCAGTGGTGCCATAAGCGCGACATCGCCATTGTTGTCCCCGCTACGGTTCAGGATTTGACCGGCCTCATCCATGACACCAATTATGAGTTCCGAGCCATGGCTGAGATCGTTGTGTATTTCACCATGTCGGCTATCGGCTACACCGGCTCTCTGACACCGGAAAGCGTGAAGCACACCGGGGCAGGCGGCGAGGAGATCAGCGGCGGGGACATTCAGGCTGACGATGTTACGGCCCTGAAGCCGGAGATCTCGCAGACGCCGAGCGGTGGAGGGAACTTGGAAATGACCGGCGATGAGGACGGTTATTTCACGAATGTCAGTATCAACGATAAACTCGTGAAGGAGGAAAACAACCTATGAGCGCAAACCTCGATAGGATTTGTACGGTTGACATCTCGCTGGCAACGCCCATTTCCAACGATGCCAACTTCGACAATATCCTGATTATCGGACCGGCTCCTAAAGCCCCGAAGGAAGATGTACCCGCTATCGGCGTGTATAACAGTCTGGAGGAGCTGACAGAGCTTGGCATCCTTGCCACCGGCGACGGCGCTGACCCTGTTGGCGTTGCTGCGCGGGTGGCCTTTTCTCAGACTCCCAGACCCCACGAGGTCTATGTGGCTTTCGTTGGAGAGATCGTCAATGAGGAGACCGGGGAAGCTGCCCTGCAAAGCATGACGGAGGTTATGGAGAACGCCCTTGCCACCAGTGGATGGTATTGCATCTGCCCCGTCGGGCTGACGGATGAGCAGGTGGCGGAGATCGTTCAGTGGACCGAAACGCAGAACAAGATCTGCGGCTACATCGAGGATGACCCGGAGAATCCCATCGTGGAGGCTGGCCTCTACCTGCGGAGCTACCCGGTCTATCCGAAGGTCACGGAAGACCAGCTCGACAACGACATTCCTGCGGAGAATAAGTATGGCGCCGCTGTTGCAATGGCTGTCAAGGCCATGAACTTCCACGCCGGTGAGGAGACATGGGCGCTGAAGCAGGTGGCTACCGTCACGCCCTCCAAGCTGAAGAGCACCTTCATCAAGAAGCTGGAGGCTGGCAACATCAGCTACATCATTACCGTAGCGTCTAAGAATATCACGCAGGGCGGCAAGACCAACGGCGGCGAGTGGATTGACATTATCCGCTTCCGCGACTGGCTCCAGAACGATATGCAGGTCCGCGTGGTCAACCTGCTCATCGTCAACCCGAAGATTCCCTATACGGATGGTGGTATCGGCCTCGTGGAGAATCAGATGCTTGCATCCCTGAAGGATGGTCAGAAGTACGGCGGCATCTCTCCCACCGAGTATGATGCCGATGGCAATGCCATTCCCGGCTATGTGACCTCCGTTCCGCTGGCCTCTGAGCTGACCAGCACCCAGAAGGCATCCCGCGTCCTGACGGACTGCGAGTTTTCCGCACGGCTGGCTGGCGCTATCCATGTGGTGGAGATCAAGGGCTGCCTGACCTATGAAACGCTGTAAGGGAGGGATGAAGAATGTCTGGCAAGATTAAGACCTACAACCCGAAGGAGGTCATCGCTTCCTTTGGAACCCATATTATCACCGGCTATGCGGATGACTCGTTCATCACGATTGAGCCGAACGGCGATGGCATTACCAAGAAGGTAGGCTGCGACGGGGAAATCGTTCGTGCGGTATCCCCGGACAACACCTTCAAGGTAAAGCTCACGCTGTTGCAGACAAGCGACAGCAACTCCGTTCTCTCCCAGAGCGTAGACCGGGACCGCGATACCGGTGATGGAATGGCACCGTTGCTCATCAAAGACCTGAAGGGTGGGCTGCTGTTCAGCACCGAGGCAGCATGGCCGGTCAAGAAGGCTCCCGTAACCCGTGGCAAGGAGTCCAACAACCGCGAGTGGGAGCTGGACACCGGCGATGCCACGATGGACGAATGAGGAGGTAGCCCATGAAACAGATGGAACCGCGTGAAGTGACGGTGGGGGAGAACACCTTCTACATCCGTCCGCTTCCCGCTTTTAAGGCGGCGAACCTGACCGGCGAGCTGGCGGCCCTTGTGCTGCCGCTCATCTCCGGTCTTGCTCCGCTGCTTTCGGTCATTGACTCCGAGAAGGAGGGCAATGGCCTGATGGACCTGAATGTTGAAGATGCCGCTCCCGCTATTGCGGGGGCGTTTTCTTCGCTGTCTGGCGATAAGCTCGAAGCCATCCTGAAGCACCTGCTGATTTCCGGTAAGAACATCGCCGTGGAAGTTCCCGGCGAGAAGGCAAAGGTGCTGACGGAGGACCTTGCCAACGAAGTGTTCTGCACCGATGTGCAGGATATGTTCATTCTGGGCTTCGAGGTCATTCGCACCAACTACAACGGTTTTTTCAAGAAGCTCGGCGACCGATTTGGCAAAGCCGCCGAGTTGCTGAAGCAGATGAAGAATCTGAAACAAGCCGGTACGGAGATCTCGACCTCAGCGGCTTCTGCGAATTAGAGCTGAGAATGTATATCCTCATCAAAGCACGGCTGGCAACCATGTGGGAGCTGAAGAACTGCTACACGCTGGACGAGGCTCTGAAGCTCTATGCTCTGTACCGCATGGAGCAGGATGTGGAGGCAGGCCGTGCTGAGGATATTGCAAAGGGGGTGAACTGATCGGCATGACCATTAGAGACATCGGCATTTTGTTTGGCTACAAGCTCGATCAGGCTTCTGAGAACAAGGTCGAGAGCAGCGTGAAGTCGCTGAAATCTATGGCAACGAAGGCGCTGGGCGCCATTGGCCTGACGCTCTCCATTGCCGGTATCTCGTCGGCCATCAAGGACTGTGTTTCTCTGGCATCCCAAGTGGAGGAAATGGAGAACAAGTTCGATGTGGTGTTTGGAGAAATCCGGGATGAGGTAGACGCATGGGCGGAGGACTTCGCTGATGCCGTGGGCAGGAATAAGAACGACATCAAGACCTACCTTGCCGACCAGCAGAACCTACTCGTCGGTTTCGGCATGACCAGAGAAGCCGGTGCAGAGCTGTCCAAGCAGATGACCACGCTGGCCCTTGATCTGGCTTCTTTCGGAAACCTCGACGAAGCCACCGCCGTGAACGCCATGACAAAGGCGGTCATGGGCGAGTCTGAAGCAGCCAAGACCCTCGGCGCCGTTCTGAACGACAGCACCAGAGAACAGGCCATGTTCGCCCTCGGCCTGACCGGGACCTATGAGTCCCTTGACCAGCTCACGAAGATGCAGGTCAACTACCAAGCTATCCTGAGCCAAAGCCCAGATGCCATCGGGGACTGCGAACGCAGTCTGAACTCCTATGAGAGCACCGTGCGGCGCTTCCAGTCCAAGCTGAAGGAAGTAAAGACCCTTGTGGGCCAGTTCTTCATGCCGACCTTCCAGAAGGTCCTCAGCTTCGGAGCACGGGGCCTGACAGTCCTTCGGGACGGAGTGCAAAAGCTGAACGACTTCGCCAATAAAGTCGGCGGCGCAGAGAAAATCCTCGGTGTGCTGGGTGTGGCGCTGGCCGCCACCTTCGCCGTGATGAACGCAGGCAAGATCGCAAAGGTGGTCTCCAGCTTTAAGAGCCTGTCGAGCGCCCTCGGCATGGGGGCAGGGAAGGCGCTGGCCTTTTTCGCCATCTTCCTGCTGATTGCCCTCGTCATCCAAGACTTCATCGCCTTTATGAAGGGCGACAACAGCGTGATAGGGGCCTTGTTCGACAAGGCTGGCATCGGCGCAGACAATGCCCGGAAGACCATCATCAACGCATGGAACACGGTGAAGAGCTTCCTGCTGAATGTATGGGGCGTCATCGAGGGGGCTGCAAAAGCCATCTTCGGGGCGCTTTCTGCATGGTGGGCGGAGAACGGGGATGAGGTCAAGGCTTCGTTCTCCCGTATCTGGGAAGGCATCAAGACCCTGTGCGAGATCCTGTGGAACGCCCTCTCAGGTGCGGCGCAGACCATCTTCAACGCACTGAAGCTGTTCTGGGAAACGTGGGGAGACACGATTATCACCGTGTTCGGCATCATCTGGAACACGCTGATTTCGCTCATCCAGCCGTTCCTCGACGCTCTGGCGGCCCTGATAGACTTCATCGCCAACGTGTTCACCGGAAACTGGCAGGGCGCGTGGCAGGCCATTATGGACTTCGCCTCGGCTATCTGGCAGATGATCGTCTCGGTCATTACCGGCGCATGGGACGTAATCTGTGCGGTCTGGGACCGGCTTTCCGCCATCTTCGGCGGAATCTTTCAGGCGGCGTGGGATGTCATCGTGGAGAAGGTCACGGGCATCAAGGATTCCATTGTCAACGGCTTCCAAGCTGCCATTGACTGGATTACCTCTCTGCCGGAGCAGGCGTTCCAGTGGGGCGCCGACATCATCGACGGCATCGTCAGCGGCATCAAGAGCGCCGTTGGCAGAGTGGGCGAGGCGGTCAGCGGCGTAGCCAGCACCATCAAGTCCTTCCTCGGCTTCTCTGAGCCGGAGGACGGTCCCCTGAGCGACTTCCACACCTATATGCCTGATATGATCGACCTGATGAGCAAGGGCATCACAGAGGGCAAGAAGAGGGTCAGAACGGCCCTTGAAGGCGTCACCGGGGATATGTCCGTTATCGCAAAGGCCAACGTGGTGTCCAAGGCTACGGCACAGGGTGCCACCGGCTCCACAAATAACAGTAAGACCATCAACCAGAAGGTCGAAATCAACAACCAGTTCAACGGCGACCGCGCCGGTCAGCAGAAGAGTGCAGAGGCTATGGACAAGGCAGCCGATGACTCTACCGCTCAGATGGCACGGGCGCTGGCGTTTGCAAGGTAGGTGATAACGCATGGCAAGAGCAAAGCAGCCGGTCAGCGTCAACGGCATTGAGTTTGACGCCCTCATCGACTCCGAGGAGGGCTATGCCGCCGAAGCGCCGGAATACCCCACCGAGAAGGGCTTCAACGTCAGCGACACCATCGTGCTGAAGCCTGACACCTTGACCATGACGCTGTTCATCACCGACACGCCGGTAACATGGAAGAACCGCCTTGGCTACGGCCCCGGCAAGACCGAGGCCGTGGTGAAGCGGCTGAAGGAGCTGTTCTTCTCCAAGCAGGTGGTGGAGGTAGTCACCACGGACAACGTGTACTCCAACATGGCAATCACCAGCCTGAACATCAAGAAAAGCTCCGATGTCGGCTATGCCCGTGAGGTGCCTATCTCCTTCAAGAAGATAATCGTCACCGAAACCGCCACCGTCACCATCCCGGCCAGCTACGGCAAGTCCGGGACCACGGGAGCATCGGGCGGAACGGCCAACACCAAGTCCGCAACCATAGGCTCCGGGGGAAGCTCCTCCGGGGCCTCTTCTGGCAGCTCCAGCTCTGGGAAGTCCAGCTCCGGGAAGTCAAGCTCGGCCAGCAGCAAAGGCTCCTCCATCCTGTATAGCGCCGCCAGCAGCTTCGGGCTGCTCTGAGGAGGTGGACAATGGACTACATCATCATCGAGGTGCCGGACATGAACGACAGCATCTCCCGCATCGCCCTGCAAGGGAAGCAGTACCAGATCAGGTTCACCTACAACGACACCGGCGGTTACTGGTCCTTCGGCCTGATGGACTCGCTGGGGAATCCGCTGCTCATCGGCGTCAAGATCGTGCCGCAGTTTCCGCTGAACCTGTTCTATGGAACCGAAAATCTACCGCTGGGCGTCTTTGCGGCACTGACCAAAGCGGAAAGTGTCGGAAGGCAAGATTTTGTTGACGGGAAGGCACAATTCGCGTTCATCCCGGCATGAGAGCTTGAAAAACGGAAAATCCGTGGAATTTCCACCGGACTGTCCACCGGAAATTCCACGGAAAATCCACCGCTACCGTACCTAACCAAACCGTACCCTACCGTATCTTATATACCATAAGTCCTCGCATAGCTCGGACTTACCATTTTGGAAACATTCCGCTTTCACATCATATCTTTGGTCACTTTCATTGACTTACCAGACCGGTAAGTTAGAATGATAATGCGGACAGGGAAAAGAAAAAGGAACGATGTCCAACCTGCACAGCTACATCGTTCCTCTTTTCCAAAAGCACTGAAAGGAGCTTTCAGCAAAGCCAGTATAGCATAGCTGTTCGCTTCTTTCAAGAGAAATTGCAAAGGAGCGGATGTGTATGAACAAAATTGACATCGAACAAGAAGTTATCCGCATGGGAGACATCGGCGTCGCTATCGACATGGTGGACGCCAAGCTCTCGGAGGGAAAGGCGGAGCAGGCAGAACGGGCGGTCATTATCCTGAAGGAGCTTTTTGACAGCCGGTACATAAGCCTGCGGCGGCGCCTTTATGGAGGTGAGTGCGATGCGTGACAACTGCGTGATTTTCACCACGAAGGAACGGCAAGAGCTGCGGGTCGTGTTTGACCCGGACGGAGTGGCCTTCTTCTGCGGCGCAGACCTTGCGGTGATCGCCGGGTATGACTCTCCGAGGAAGGCAGTCACAGGCGGCAATCAGGGCGTGAACCGCATTGACACCGTGCTCAGAAAGGTGCCGTGGGACAACGGCATGAAGCGCGGCCGGTGTGAGTACACCTGCTTCACCGCAGAAAACGCTGTGAAGTTCCTCTGCAAGCGGCCAGCCCCTTATGCCTCCATCCGCTGGTTTGAGGATGAGGTTATCCCCAAGGTGGAGGATATGAGCGAGGAGGTCGCCAGAGGCTATGTAAGTTGGCCTGAGCGCCCACAGAAAGAGCCGGAAAACGTCGGGCGGAAAGAAACCCCCGAAATAAAAACACCCCTCAGCAGGTCGATTATGGACCGTCTGGACGCGATCATTCTCGAATGTGCGCTGCTGAAACGGGAGCTGTGCCAGACAAGGTAATATGGCAAGAAAAGGGTCGCAGACAATGCGGCCTTTTTTCGTGCTATCAGAAGGGAGTGGTCAGAGTGAAGAACTTCGACAGGCAGTATCGCCTGTCAGCGGGGCAAGCCGGGGCAACCGGCTTTGAGATCGGCGGCGGCCAGAGGCCGCTGCATATCTCATTTTCTGCGGAGAAGGCCGACACCGACAGCCAGAACACCGCCAAAGTGACCATCTGGAACCTGAACGATGAGCACCTTGCGGAGTTGAACAAGGATGACTGCGTGGTGGTGCTCCGGGCCGGGTATGGGACTGTTATGCCGCTGATTTTCACTGGCGTTGTGACGTTCGCAAGAACAAAGACCGATGGCAGCGACATCGCCACGGAGGTGGAGTTGGTAGACAACCGCATCGAGGTGCGAGATACCTATGTGTCGGTGAGCTATACCGGCTCTGTGAACTGCAAGACGCTGATTCAGGACACCGCCGACCAGATGGGCGTGACCGTTTCGTTCTCCTACAACGCGGAGTTCAAGGACATCCCCAACGGGTACAGCTACGTCGGCCCAGCACGGAACGTGCTGACAAAGGCTTGCGAGACAAGCGGCCTGACATGGAGCATCAACAACGGCATCCTTCAGGTGAAGAAGCCGGGGGACACCATGAGCAGAGAGGTCTATGAGCTGTCTGCGGAAACCGGTCTGCTGGGTATTCCTCAGAGAGTCCAGATTTCCGATGAGGCGGACGGGTACAGCTACGGCTGGGATGTGGAGTATCTGATGAACGCCGCCATCAACATTGATGACTATGTGTATCTGAACAGCAAGTATGTCCGGGGCTACTTCCGTGTCTACTCGGTGTCCATTGAGGGAGACAATATGGAAGGCTCATGGACCTGCACAGCGCGGCTTTTGGAGGTGAGCTGATGTATATTCTGTCATGCCGAAACTGTTCGGTCGAATATCTGTTCAGGCGCAGAAAGCCGCTCCGGGACTTTGGGAATTGCTGTCCTCGGTGCGGTGGGCATCTGTCCTCAGTACCGCTGCCGAGATACACGCTCACCCCTCCGCCCGATATGCGAAAGGTGGAGGCAAAGGTGGAGCGGGTCAAGACTTGGAAAGTCCGGCGGGAGGTGAGCTGAAATGATGCAGGAATTTGTAGACCAAGTGAATAAGACCGCCCAGAAGATCATTGAGGGGATGCACACCGCCTTGCCGGGGGAAATCACCGCATTTGACCCCGCAAGCGGCATGGCCTCGGTCCAGCCGAAGGCAAAGTTCAAGAAGCCCAACGGCGAAACGATGGACTTCCCGGCAGTCACCGGTGTCCCGGTCGTGTTCCCTCAGAGCGACAGCGTCACAATAGCGTGGCCGATGAAGCCGGGGGATGGCTGCCTGCTGGTCTTCAGCGAGTCGGCTCTTGACTACTGGATGTACGGCAAAGAAACCGATACCGTCCTAAAGTTTGACCTGAGCAGTGCCATAGCGATTCCGAACCTGTATGCCAAGGGAAGCGCAGCCATGCAGACCGCTTGCTCTGAGGACGCTGTGGTCGTTGTAGCCGGAGGTACTACGCTGAAAGTAGCTCCCGACGGCGTTACCGTCATCGGAAAGCTCACCGTGGAGGGGGAGATCGTCGCGGCAGGCGATGTAAAGGCAAATAAGAGTATCAGCCTTGCCACCCACACCCACGGCGGTGACAGCGGCGGAAGTACCACACCGCCGCGCTGAGAAGGGAGGAACACATGATTGACCTGAAACTTGACGCCGGGGGAGATCTGGAACTCTCGGCGGCCGGAGACATCACCACCACGGACAGCATCGTACAGGCTGTCCGTATTCGTTTGCTCTGGTTCTTCCAAGAGTGGAGGCTCGGCCCGGACATGGGCTTCCCGTACTTTGAGCATCTGTTCATAAAGAATCCGAATGAGGCGAAGCTACGCCACCTGATACGGGAGACCGTTATGAGTGTGGAGGGCGTCACGGACGTTCTGGAGATCAGCTTCAGCATAGACCGCAAGACCCGGCAGGCGGCCATCACCGTCATCTTCACGACGGACGAAGAAACTTTCCGGGAGGAGGTGAAAATCGCATGGCACAGTATGGCTTGACCCCGAAGGGACCAAACCCGAAGCGGCTGGACGTTATTCTGGAGGAGATGCACGCGCAGATGACGGATAGGCTGGGCGTAAACACCCGGCAAAACCCGCAGTCCCTCCTGAATCACCTGCTGACTGATGTGGCCGACCGCATTGCAGAGCTGTGGGAGTACGGAACGGATGTCTACTACTCGCAGTACCCGTCCAGCGCGGAGGGCATCAGTCTTGACAATGTAGCCCAGCTCGGCGGCTCCACCCGCGAGATGCCTGCAAAGTCCTACTACCGCATCCTCTGTACCGGCATTGACGGAACGGTCGTACCAGCCGGGACGCTGATTGCCTCGGACACTAACCCGGCCACGAACCTGACCATATCGGCCGACGCTGAGATCACACGGGCGGCTTTCAACAAGGCCACCGTGATTTTGGCTTCCCCAGAAGCTACGGCGGCTCTGGGTGTCGCTCTCAACGGCACCCTATACACCATTACCCCCGACCCGAAAAAAAGCTCCAGTGAGAATCTGGCGGCTCTGGGAGCGGCTATCACAGATGAGGACTTCAAGGTTTCCGTGCAGGATGACGCGCTGGTCATCGAGGCACTGGATGAAATCAGCTCTAACGTGATGGTCCTGTCCGAGAACCTGACCACGCGGACCGTCGGCAGCATCATCACCTTTGCTACGGTCGATGACGGGGACATCCTGATTCCCAACGGCGTCATCACGAAAGTGGTGAAGTCCGTGGCTGGCCTGACCTCCGTGGTCAATGTGGGCGCCTACATTGCCGGACAGCTTGCGGAAACGGACGTGGAGTTTAGGAAGTCCTATGTGGACAAAATCTACAATCGGTCCTCCTCTATGTTGGAAAGCATCAAGAGCGCCATTTTGGAGAATGTGCAAGGCGTTCTGAGCGTTGCCCCGTATGAGAACGACACCAACGAGGTGGATGAGATGGGGCGCTGGCCGCACAGCGTTGAAGTGGTGGTGGATGGCGGCGATGCTACCGAGATTGCCCAGCAAATCCTGAATACGAGGGCCGGAGGAATCAGCACCTTCGGCAGCGTGGAAACGGTGCTGCATGGCGTCTACGGCGAAGAGATCGTTGTCCGGTTCAACCGGCCGACCTACGTCAAAGTCTGGTTCAAGGTCGGCGTTACCCTAAGCCGAAGCACGAACCCGCCCATCAACTATGTCGAGCTTATCAAGGAGCAGATTTTGGAGAAGATGGACGCACTCGGTTCCGGGGAGAGCGTCATCCCGCAGCACTTCAATCTCTCCGTTTCTGGCATCGACTACATCGACGTTTGGACGTTTGCCACGGCGGACGATGGGGAAATGCCCTCCGAGTACACCCAGCGGAGCGTTTCTATCACAGCGCGGGAACGTGCCGTGACGGATGAGAACAGGATTGAGGTGGTCATTGATGGCTGATTATGTCCAGTTGCTCCGGGATGACCTCGTGGAGCAGTTCAAGGAAAAGCCGGTCATCGACGCGCTTATGGAGGCCATAGGCACCCAGCTCAATGATGTGTGGCAGTTCTTCACGGACCTGCGGGATAAGCGCGGCGTCCATACCGCTGAAGGCAGGCAGCTCGACGGGGTGGGAGACATCGCCGTCCTGACCCGTTTGGAGGCCGGGGCGCTGGCCTGCATCAAAGAGCCGGTCTTTGTCCTGAACGATGAAGACTACCGCACCTTCCTGATTTATAAGATCTGGAAGAACACAAACAACTGTACCTACTACGACATCATCAAGGCGTTCAGGATGTTCTGGGATAAGCCGCTGTATTACAGCGAGGACCCAGAAGTCCCGGCCACGATGATTTTTGAAACCGATATGCTGACGCCGGAAGACGATGTGGCAAAGCTGCTGACAGCGCCGTTTATCAAGGCCGCAGGCGTTGCTATCAAAGTCATTGCCAAGACAGAAACGCCCGAAATGACCGTCGAGCTGCCCATAGGCGGCATCATGGGGCGCGGCTATATGTCCACGGTCTTGCCAGAGATCGAGGTCGGAGCACCGTTTGAGGACATCGTTCGGCCTGTCCCGGCGGCACAGAACATCACGCAGACGATTCTGCCTGAAATCGAGGAGGTAAGGAAATGAGTTACTACGGCTTCGTCGTTACAGATGACGGACGCGAATTGATTGCGAAGCTGGTTGCCGGTCAGCAGCTTCCCATCTCAAAGATTATGGTCGGCAGCGGGACGGTGCCGGATGACGCGCAGCCAACGGCGCTGAAGGCGCTGGTGGAGCCGGTCGCAGCCGGTACATCCACTACGCCGGTCTATGAAGGGGCCAGCGTCCGCATGATCGTGGAGTACCGTTCTGACCTGAACGGCGGCCTCGACCACGGCTTCTGGCTCCGGGAGTTCGGCGTGTTCGCCTACGACCCGGACAAGGGCGAGGTGCTTATCTATTACGGCACTCTCGGAGATTACCCGCAGTATGTAAGCGCGGCATCGTCCACTGGCATTGATGTCCGCCGTTTCCCGGTGTGTATCGTCATCGGGGAGGGGCTGGGCGTCACCGTAGACTACAAGTGCGAGGCGTGGATGACAGCGGAAGATGTGGCGGAGTATTGCACCGTCACGATGCTCCCGGCTTTCCTGCTGGAAGCTCAGAAGCTCGTTGACATCCACAATGAGGACCCGGAAGCCCACCACTCCATCCAGAACAGTGTGACAGACATTGACGCTCGTTTGGCCTTGCTGGAGCTGCTGTTCAACACCTCCGTTACCGGGAATCCGTTCACCGTCACTTTTGAAACGCTGGATGGTACGGTGGTAGAAGGCGTATGGAACCAGTCAGCAAAGAGGGTGGAGTTCTGATGGAGGAGATCGTGTTCTCTTGCAGGCCCGAAGAACTGTCGTGCATCATCGGGAACCTGTTCACGGAGCTGGAACCGCCATGTGATTATGCGCGAAGCCTAAACTTGACCATCTGCGGGAAAACGAATAGCGGGAAAAGCGGTCGCCTGATTATCGCAGGCGACCGCTGCCTGTTTTATGGCCCTCCTGATGACCTGATGGCCGCCAGAAACGGTTTTTGCCCGGAACGGAGGTGTGAGCATGGCCGATAAGGAATACCTGCTGGGGAACAGAGCACGGGAGCTGCTGAAGTTCACGAATCAGGCCACGAAGGTCGTTACTGATGACATTAGCCAGAAGGATGTCAGGGCGATACTCCATAAAATCGCAGAGCTGGATGACATCAGGGATGTCAGAAAGGTCTGCGAGGAAACCATCGGCCAGCTTGACCGGAAGGACAAGGAAGGCTTCACGAAGGCCATGTACCGCTGCTATGGTGAGGATATGCGGATGATTGCAAAGGGCATCGTCCGGGACATCCATGCCGCCAACGGAAAGATGTTCAACACCGAGTATGAGGAGCGGCTGAAGCTGATAGGGCAGGTACTTGACGGATGCTCTTTGATGATCGAGTACATCCAGACCGTCCTTGACCTTGATGTCATCTCCATCAAAAAGAGCGAGGTCTGGACCAAGAAGGTGCTGGATGTGAAATACATGGCGGCATCGTGGAAGAAGAACGATACGGCCAGAGCCAACAAGCTGAAAGCTGCAGCTCAGGAGGCCGAAGGCCAGCGACAGGTCAGTTTGGTCAAAACGGCTATCCGGGAGGTTAAGGCCGGTCAATAACGGATATTCGGCGGAGGCATCCGCTTGATATTAGGGTGCGGTTCGTATCGGCCACCAACTGGTGGCTTCGCTCTCCGTATTGCAACTCCAACAACGGTTCGACGAACGCGTTGAACGTCAACACCAATGGCGACTGGAACAACAACAACTGTTCCAACTCGTATGGCATCCGCCCCGCTCTGATGGATATGCGTGACGAGTAACCCCCGCAAGGGGCGTGAAAGCGGTGCGACCATCATCAAAGGGAACCGCATCCTGTCGGAAGCCTGTGCATGGGCCGACGATAAATACATCATACCGAGGCAGGCCGCCCCCAGAGGGCGCAGCTTGCTGCCGCGAGGAAGAGGACCGGTATTAGGCGAAGGACCGGCTGGGAGCTTCCTCTATCGCCCCAGCCGGTGGAAGTAAAGAAGTGGTAACACACATGACATACACCGAGATGTGTACCTTCGAGACGCTTTACTATGCGTATCTGGAGGCACGAAAAGGGAAGAGGAGCAAGCCGGGGACCGCTCAATATGAAGCGAACGCTCTGGCCTGCACCGAAAAGCTGTCCCGCATACTGAACAAGGGGAACTACAAGCCAAGCGGCTTTGAGATCTTCTATGTATTTGAGCCGAAGAAGCGGCTCGTTCAGGCACCGGCCTTCGTGGACAAGGTAGTGCTTCATGCACTGACCGACAATGTTCTCTATGACGCAATCTGTACCAGCTTCATAAGAGACAACCACGCCAGCCAGAAAGGGAAGGGGACGCTGGACGGATTAGTACGTTTGAAAGAACACATGGTCGATTTCTACCGGAAGAATGGCACCGCTGACGGATGGGTCCTGAAATGCGATGTCCACCACTTCTTCGCCAGCATCGACCACGATATTCTGAAGGGCAAGCTGAAAGCTCTCTTCCAGAAACGACAGATCGACATGGGGTTCTACGACCTCATGCGCATCTACATTGACAAGACCGAGGGATTGCCTCTCGGCTATCAGACCAGCCAACTGCTCGCCCTGATGTTCCTTGATGAGTTTGACCACTTCATCAAGGAAACACGGGGCTTTCGTTATTATGGGCGCTATATGGATGACTTCTACATCATCGCCCGGACGAAGAAGGAACTCCAAGACCTGCTGGTCGAGGTGGAGCGTTGGATGGGCGCATTAAACCTCGAACTCAATTCCAAGACAGCTATTTTCCCGCTGAGGAACGGCATTGACTTCCTCGGCTTCCACAGCTATCTGACCGAAACCGGTGCCTGCGTCCAGAAGCTCAGGCGCAGCGAGATACAGCGCATCCGGTCGAGAGTCAAGTATTGGCGGGAGGCTTATCCGGCGGGAGAAGTAACGAAAGAAGCCATCATCACGAGCTTCAGAGGGTGGGACGCATTTGCGGCCTACGGTGACACTCACGCATTACGGCAAAAGTATGCCGAACAGGTCAGCGAAATCGTGGGAGAGAAGATCAAGCCCAGAAGGAAAATCAACTCGACACAGATCGCCCGTGCAAAGCGGAGGATGAAGCAGGAAAGGAATATCCGCAGGAAGAGAGGTGAAGAGCCAGCTCGTGCGGCGCCGGTCCTGTGCGACCCTCGACCCGATGACATACCGCCGTGGATGTAATACACATTAGGAGGTTTTTATCATGGCAACTGCTGCTTTGAGTACGAAAGCAGTCGGCAGCACCGTAAAGTTGAATGTCAACGGTATTGCCAAAGAATTCATTGTCATCCATCAGGGCAGGCCGTCTACGGTCTATGACACAAGCTGCGACGGCACTTGGCTGCTGATGAAGGACATCTACGAGTCCCGCGCATGGCACAGCTCGAATGTCAACGACTACGCCAACAGCACTATCCACAGCTACCTGAACAGTACCTTCCTGAACCTGTTCGATACCAACATTAAGAACGCTATCAAGCAGGTGAAACTCCCGTACCGGGCTGGGTCCGGGTATAGCACCACTATCACCAGCGGAGCCAATGGCCTGTCTGCAAGGATTTTCCTGTTGAGCGGCAAGGAGACCGGATTTGTTCACAGCTATATCCCGTCCGGTGAGGGCGCGGAGCTGGACTACTTCAAAGACTGCGCCGAGAACAGTTCCGACAGCAAGAGAATTGCGTACCTCAACGGCACGGCCGCCTACTGGTGGCTTCGCTCTCCGTATTGCTACTCCGGCAACGGTTCGTCGGCCGCGTTGCGCGTCTACACCGATGGCGGCTGGGGCGGCGGCTACTGTTCCTACTCGTATGGCATCCGCCCCGCTTTGGTACTTCCCTCTTCTCTCTTGGTCTCTGACGATGGCAGTATCTCGACTAACACAGCGCCCTCCACCCCCAGCAGCATCACGGTCCCGTCCTCTATCATGGGCGGTACGACCATCACGCTCGAATGGGGGAGCAGCGCCGACGCCGAGAGCAACCTTGCCGGGTACAAGGTGGAGAAGAGCACTGATGGCGGCACGAAGTGGAGCCAGATCTATCAGGGTACGGCGTTGACCACCACTGATACGGTGACGTTTGGCACCACCTCGGTGATGTACCGTGTGAAGGCGTATGACACCGAGGGCGAGGAGTCCGGTTACAAGACCAGCTCGCAGGTCACGGTAGTGAACAACAACGCCCCGTCCGCGCCCCCGTCCATCGCCGTCCCGAACGAAGTGAAGGGCGGCGGCTCGCTGGTGATTTCGTGGACTGCGGCCAGCGACAGCGACGGGAATCTGAGCGGCTACGTTCTGGAGCGGAGCACCGATGGAGGCACGACCTATACGCAAATTTACAAGGGCAGCGCCCTGACCTTCACCGATGCCATCACGAAGGGCTGGACCAGCGTGAAGTACCGCGTCAAGGCTTATGACAGCTACAACGCCGAGTCTGGCTACACCACCTCTGCGGAGCGCACGGTCGATAACAACACGGCGCCGACCATCACCTGCGCCAGCGCCGCCGACCTCGGCACGAAGAGCAGCGGCTTTGCCATCTCCTATTCCGTGGATGATGAGGACGCCGATGACGCCCTGACCGTCACGGAGAAACTGGACAGCACCGTGAAGCGCACCTTCGCCGCCACGGAGGGAGCGAACAACAGCTTTGCCGTGACCGGCGAGTATTTCCAGAAGATTCTGAACGGCAGCCATACGCTGACGATCAGCGTGACCGACGGCAAGGCCACCACGACCAAGGTTTTCACTTTCGTGAAGTCCGTCACCAAGGCGGTCATCACGCTGGACCCGCCCATGACCGCTGATGACCAGATCACGATTTGCGCCATCACCGTGGGTGGCAGCATCCCGGCGGACGCCGTGTTTACGGTCGAGGTCACGAACAACGCCAACGATGATGAACCCGTATGGGAGGACGCAACCAGCGAAGCCAAGAACGGCAGGAATCATCTCTTTGAGAATGAAACCGCCGTGAACGGCTTCGCTTTCAATTTCAGAGTAACCGCCGAACGCGGCGCCAGCGGCGAGGGCGGTTATATCACTTCGATTCAGGGAGGTTTCCAGTAATGGGATTGAACAGAGTTAAGGTCGATTCCGTAGCCGAGCTTCGTAAGAAGAAGACTACGGCCCAGCTCCAGCAGGAGAACGAGGCTTTGCAGAAGAAAGTCACCACGCTGGAAGACCAGCTCACGGAGACCCAGCTTGCGCTGTGCGATGTCTATGAGCAGGTCATCGCGGCGACTTCCACCGGGGAGGTGTAAGTCATGGCTAAGATTTACGCTGAACTCATCCGTAAGGGCCTGAAGACCATTGAGCAGGTCCCTGCCCGTCTCCGGGCTGAAGTGGAGGCTCTGCTTGCGGAGGACGCCGAATGAGCGCCCTCCGTGAGTTATTGCTTAAAATTCTGCTGAGAAAGGAGGTGCAAGATATGGCAGTTGTCTACGCTACCCTCATCATCAAGGGTAAGAAGACCCTCGATCAAGTCCCGGCTCTCATCCGGGCGCAGGTTGAGGAGATTCTGGCCGATCTGGAAGTCGAGGTCGGCTGACAAGGCAAGGGGGCCGGGAAACCGGCCCCCTCATTTTACGGACGGTAAGGTGGTGGTGAGGAATGGAAAATGTTCTCGCGTATGTCCTGACCGGCGGTTGTGCTGCGGCGGGAATCAAACTGATTGAAACGCTCATCGTCTGGGTCCTGAACCGGAAGGCGAAGAAGTCCGATGATGAAGCGGAGAAGGATAAGGAAAAGGCGAAGGTGAAAGAGGAAGAGTACGAGCTGATGGTCAAGACGGTGAATAGCCTGAAAACCGCAGACCGCATCCTCATGTATGACCGCATCAAGCACCTTTGCCGCTCGTATCTCAGCAGCGGAGAGGTCGATTTCAACGACCTTGAAGATCTGATTGAGATGCACAGTTGTTATCACAATGACCTCGGCGGAAACGGAAACCTCGACACGCTGATGGAGCTTGTGAAAGAGCTGCCTGTGAAGAGGTGATGACCGTGGCAAAGAGAAAGCGGCGGAGAAAGCATCCGCTGAGAAGCTGGTGGAAGAAAGCCGGGACGATGGACAGGATTCTGCTCCTCCTCGGTGTTTTCCTGCTGGTATTCGTTATTGCCATGATCGTCGTGTTCGTCTGCTGTGGGAGCGTCCCAGATGCCCTCATAGCCGGAGTGTTCGGAATCTGCGGCGGCGAGTGCGGCGTCATGGGATTGATAAAAACTCGTAAAGAACAGCTCCAGACCCGGAAATGGGAGCTGGAGGACCGCAATCCCGGAAAAGGAGGAAACAATGACCAACAATGAACTGGTAGCGAAGTGTATCGACATCGCCAAGAACTACAAGACGCTGTATGTCATGGGCTGCTTCGGCGCCCCGCTGACCGGCTCCAACGTCAGCCGGTACTGCAACAACCACAGCTACAACAAGGCTGCCGCTCGCACGGCCATGATTAAGGCCGCCGCCGACCAGAACCCGCCCGTGTTCGGCTTCGACTGCGTGTGTCTCATCAAAGGCATCCTGTGGGGATGGAACGGCAACGCCGCTAAGACCTACGGCGGCGCTTCCTACGGCTCCAACGGAGTACCGGACATCGGCGCCGACCAGATGATTACCAAGTGCCTGAACGTGTCCACCACGGGATGGGCGAACATGGCCGTGGGCGAAGCAGTCTGGTGCTCCGGTCACATCGGTATTTACATCGGTGATGGGCTGGCCGTGGAGTGTACGCCCAAGTGGGACAACAAGGTCCAGATTACCGCTGTGGCAAACATCGGCTCCAAGAGCGGCTACAATGCCCGTAAATGGACGAAACACGGCAAGCTACCTTACATTACCTACGAGGGGGCTACGGACGTTTCTGGAGGCGTTCAGAGCAAACCAGAAGCATCTGGGACTACCACCTCCAACATCAAAGTGGGTGATGAGGTGGAGTTCACCGGCACGAAGCACTATGTCAGCTCCAGCGCCCTGAACGGGAAGACCTGCAAGCCCGGAAAGGCGAAGGTCACGGCCATCGCCCAGAACGGCAAGCACCCGTATCATCTCATCAAGACTGCTGGCAGCAGCTCCACCGTCTATGGCTGGGTCGATGCCGCCGACATCAAGGCGGCGGGGGCTGCCATCGCCAAGGGAAGCAAGGTCAAGGTCCGAAGCGGAGCCAAGACCTACAACGGCGGGACGCTGGCGTCCTTTGTGTATGCCAACACCTACACGGTGATGGAGCTGAATGGAACCCGTGCGGTCATCGGGCAGAACGGCGTTGTCACCGCCGCTATGAAGGTGTCCGACCTGATCGCGCAGTAACAGGAGGAAAGTATGGACTGGAATGAATTGCTGATGACGCTCATCAAGGTGGTCATCATTCCGGCGGTCCCCATTGTGGTGGGCGCTGTTGTCAAGCTGTGCAAGGCCAAGACCGATGAGGCCCTGACGGACGTTGAGAACGAGACCCTGCGGCAAGCTCTCAATGAGGCCGCAGATGCCGTCTATGCGGCCGTGACCTACACCTCGCAGGTCTACGTCGATACCCTGAAACAGAACGGGAACTTCAGCAAGGAGGCACAGGCGCAAGCCTTGAAGACCGCACTGGAAAAGGCTGAGGCCATGCTTGCCGAGGACACCAAGAAACTGCTGGAGTCACTGTACGGCAACCTGCAAGACTGGCTGACGGTCAAAATCGAACAGGCCGTCCGAGATCAGAAGCTCACATAATGATTAAGCCCTCTCCGGTGTTTTAGAACGCACCGGGGAGGGCTTTTTTTCGTTTTTCGGGCGGAACAACGCCAGCGGTAAAATCAATTCTCAAAATAGCCAAATTTCCGAAAGCGGGTTTGACAAAATGTTCTGGGTCGGCTTTTAGAACTTCCTAATACACTTTCACCTGTAAACTCTCGGATGAACCAGAGGGCTTCCAGAGGCATCCAGAGGCCCATCGTCAATCAGACAGTGGATTAAAAATAATTTTGGAAAAAATCAAAAAAACACTTGACTTACCAGACTGGTAAGTTAGAATGATAGTAAGATAAATTACCAAAACGGTAAGTTATCGAAAACATCGGGCAGGAGGTGTACCACACATGAAAGGCGATGAGAGCATGACCGCAACAGAAACGGCTCGGCTGATTGACTGGCTGATTGCCAACGGCCACTCGGCAGAGGAAGCGACCCAGTGCATCAAGTACATAGCCGGGGTTCCGGCACCAGCATCCAAAGAAACCGAGAAAAAGTAAAAGGTTAGGCTCCTCACCAGTTTCCACACAAGCAGGAGCCTAACCACCATAGGCGGGACGGGGGACCTGCCACCCGTTCCGCAATCTATGGTATCACGAAGGCAGGAGAAAGTCAAGAAAGGCGAGCAGCATGGGAGACAGAGCACTTGAAAACAGAATCCGCAGAATCAAAGAGCTGGAGACCCAGAAGAAGGCGCTGGAGGCGGAAATCAACAGCCTGAAGGATGAAATCCGGCAGGACATGGCAGCAAAGAACATCGAGGAGCACCGAACGAAGAACTTCGTCATCCGGTTCAAGGAGATCATCAGCCGGAGCTTTGACAGCAAAGCCTTCAAGCAGGACAACCCGGAGCTGTACCAGCAGTATTTGGCGGTCGGCAGCTCCATGCGGCTCACCATTTCGTAAGGAGAAACAGTTATGGATAGCAAGAGAGCATATCGGCTGAAAGCCGAAATCCTGAAGCGTAAGTACGGCGTAATCGCCGAGGAGTTCAAGCAGTACAAGGATGACCGGCTGCTGGTGGCAAATATGCTGGACCAACTGCTGGAGGTCTGCGAGGACATGGAGACAGTCTTGAACGCTTTCATCAGTGTGGCCGTCAACAAGAGCATCAAAGAGCAGGACGCGGAGATGGAGGCCATCGTCACCCGGTTCACCGGGACGGCCTATAAGGATAACCGCTGGCAGTCGGTTACTGTCTACAACGTCTACAAGTTCCAGCAGGACGAGAACTTCGAGGACTGCCGGGATGTGCTGGTGAAGTCCACCCCGGACGGGGAGCTGGCCTTCCACTTCGCAAAGCAGCTCGATGAAATGGGCCACGCAGTCCACATCACCGTGACCAGACCGGACGGTAGCGAAGATCGCATCTGGAACTGAGGAGGAGAGGGTATGTACGATGTGAAAGACCGGATCGCCAAACTGCTGGCCCTTGCAGACAGTCCGAACGAAAATGAGGCCAAGGCCGCGCTGCTAAAGGCCAGAGAGCTGATGGCCCAGCACAAACTTCGCCCAGAAGAGTGCCAAAAGAAGGAATCCACAAGGGTGATCGTGGAACTGGTCGATGTGACCTGTACGAAGATGACTGACACATGGGCCGTAGATCTGTCGGCCGTCATCGCCGCGCACTATTGCTGCAAGGCGTACCGAAATCACCGGAGAAACAGCAAAAAAGTGACGATTGGATTTGCGGGTCTGGAGGATGACTTCGAGATCTGCAAGCGTATTTTCCTATACGCTTACGACTGCGTGAAAGCTAAGTGCAAAGAGATCGCTGCCGAACATCGCGGCTATGGCTACGATGGAGGCGAAATTCGGGAAATGTGCAACGCATACGGCGCGGGGTTCTCGCAGGGATTGAACCTCGCTTATCATAAGCAGGCCGAGGAACATCAGGAGTGGGGGCTGGTCATGGTCGTGCCGAAGGCTGTGGAAGATGCCACATCTCACCACAAAAAGCCCAGCACCTACGGAGAAGTTAAAACCGATGGCTGGCGCCGCCGGTATATAGCCGCTGGGTATGAGGATGGAGAAAAATTCGACCCGGCGCATCGGTTGGAGCAGAATGGCGAAGACGTTCCTGCTATCGAGGAGGGCAAGAGATGACTGTCCGTGAATATGCCGAGTCGGTTGGGTTTGAGGTGGTCGGCAAGCTGAAACGCTTGCCGGATGTCTACTACGGGATGGATGACAAGTACCACTATCCACTGTGGATTGATGAAGCTGGGAATGAGTATTGCGGCAGTTACAGCAAGGATGGCTACTTCTGCATCATCACCGCTGACGGCGGGGTCATTTGAACCGCATCAACCGTCAGATAGACCCGGTAAAAAATTTCGTAAAATCTTCAAAAACCGTTTGACACCAGAGGTGGGTAAGTTAAGATGAAGTCACAACAAAACTTACCTAAACGGTAAGCATGGAGGTACGAAAGATGTCTAATCTGGAGCGCGTAGAAATGGATATGAGCGGGAAGTTTTGGACCCGCCAGAACGAGATGGTCGAGGAGCTTGAAGAACTCGATTACGAAGTCACCGAAATCAATGGCGAATATGTCGCGGTCATCGACCTGCATGATGATGACGAAGCCGAGTACATTCTTTATCTCGGACACGCCAACAGCACGATGTGGGTTGAGAGAGCGCGGGAAATGTAAGGAGGAAACAGTAATGGAAAACACAAAGATTATGGCCCTGCCGCAGCAGGTAGAGAACGATGATGACTGCTTTATCCGGTTGTGCGACAGCCGCCAGCAGCAGCTCCGCAGGATGGCTCTTCGGAAGAAGGGCCACCAGAAACAGATGGCCGTGAGCGCGGTCAAGCACCTGCTGGCCGCCCTTGGAGGGGCTGCCGTGATGACCGGAATTATGAGCCTGATTTGGGGGTGCATGGCATGAACAGAGAACGCAGGAAGAGCCTCCAGTCCATCATTGACCAGCTTGAAGAGCTGAAGGGAAGTCTGGAAGATCTCCAGAGCGAGGAGGAAGAGTACCGCGATAATATCCCGGAGAATATGCAGGGAAGTGAGCGGTATGAGCAGGCAGAAGAAGCCATTAGCAACATGGAGTCAGCAGTCTCCAGCATCGAGGAAGCTATTGGCTGCATCGAAGAAGCGGTAGCGGGGTGACTACTATGGTGAGAGTTGTTATCCATGTGGAAGGCGGCATGGTCAGGGCAGTCTACTCCGACGGAGAAGCCGATGTCGAAGTGCTGGATTTGGATGTGTCCAGCTACCCCGGCGAAGGGGAGGAGGACGAAGTGGATATGAAGCGGCGGCAACTTGAAGAAATAGCGGCCTCCCCTGAGTGGTCGCCGGTCTGGTGAAATCGGAGGTGTACTATGGGGCGCGGAAATGTTTGCACCAACGGCCCGTGTGAGGGCCTATACTACATCGACAACGACCACTATTGCGTCTATCGGAACTCGGAAGACACGAGCGATTACCCGGAGACTCGATTGATGGGAGAGCTGGGCTACGCTGATATAGCCAACGGCCCGTGGGTCTACGATGAGGAAGGAACCGAGAACGAACTGGATGACATCGAGGAGTGCTTCATGGATGACTTCTGCCGGATGTTTCCCAGCTTCAGCCGAGTCGGTCCCACGGAGAAGTGGACAAGGAGCGGTCCCTACGGCGGAGATTGCCGCAGGGCAATCCTTGAAAGCAAGCTGTTCTATATCACGGTGGAGGACAACGAGTGGTCGATGGCCGTGGAGCTGATACAGAAGACGGATGACTGGGGTGACTATGTAAGCCCCGGCCTCCAGCACCGACACTACCAGCGGTATCTGGATGGCATCAAGCGGTGCCTGCTGAACCGGTTGCCGAGCATCGGCACCAGAAATGGCCCGTGGAAGAGCGGGACAATCAAGAAGGAGGATTTGACAGCATGAACTACTGTGTGAGGATTAGTTGCCTTCAGTACGGCAACGCTTTTGTAAGGGCAGATAACCCGGAGGAAGCCAAGAAGAAGGTCGCAGAGCTTGTTGCTGGGCGGCATATCGGTTGGTTTGACCAAGAAATCACTGATATGGTGGTTGAAGAGGCGAGTCCTGATGAGATTGACAGCATGGAGAAAGAAACCCTGAAGATCATGCAGGAAATCATTGGCAGGACAATGAAGATGGATGTGGACAGCATCGACTATCGCGTGGCACTGGATGAGCTGTCCGACTGCACCTATCTCATTGAGAATGGGTATTCGCCGGAGGCAGTTCGGAAAATCCGCGAGTCCACCACCAGCGGCGAGCTTTACAAGCTGTTGACGGATGGAGGTGCGAAGAATGGAACGGTTTGAAGTTCATGCAGAAATCGTGGTTTGCCTGACAGAAGAAGATGTTGATGACATCATGGTCGGCGCCCTTGAAGGGGGTATAAACCATTGGTGCTGTGAGGCGGAGGTTGTGGAAGAGTGCAGGGTAGCTGATTGGGGGCATGAGCAGATCGCCCGTGGAGGAAAGCTCATCCTGCATGACACAGATAGCGAGGACAGGTGGGAGCTGACCCTTGAAAAGTTCCTGAAGGGGTTTAAGCTCTGGCTGGAGAATGGCGGCGATAAATACGGAGCCGTAGGTGGCAGCGAAGTTGACTGCTGCAATATTGACGCCGGTTGCGCCGATGAAATCATCCAGTATGCGGTTTTTGGGGAGGTGGTGTTCGGATGAACTATGTGAAAGAAGAGGCAAGAGAGCTGGTCGACCGGCTTTACAACGGGAATAGGCTCAACACTGACGAGCATCTTACCCTGCGCAACGGCATCGATGAGATTGAGCTGTTGCGTGACCGTGACGAGGTTTTGGAGGAGCTGTGGGGCAAGTTTGCCGACATCCCCATGAACCCGGAAACCGAGTGCATCGAGGAACCGTTTATGGGCTGGGGCGCTGGTATCCACCGGGAAGAGATCTGGCACTGGTTCGACCGGCGGCACAGCAAGGGCGTGGCCTACCTGTTGTACGGAGACGGCTCCGGCGTCACCAGAACGCCGGAGGCCGCGAAGCTGCTGTACCTGAAGCAGCTCTGCATGGAGTGTGAGTCCCAGACCTGCCAGTACAATCACGGCGGCGAGTGCCGGTTCGCGCTGGTCCATGAGCGAAAGCCGCGTATCAATGATGTGGACGGTTGCATCGACTACGATTATCAGGAAGGGGAGTGCTGAGATGCCGGTGACAGCAAAGTGCTATGTGACCATCCGCTGTGACGCTTGCGGAGAAGGTCACGATGAGATTGGCATAACCCCAAAGTACGCGATGGATGACCTGAAGGCTTCTGGGTGGACTGGCAACTACCGCAAGTGTTTCTGCCCTGAGTGTAGCAGGCAAAGAGTTACTTCCCGAAAGGAGAGCAAGACATGAAAAAGGAAGAATTGGAGAAATTGGCCGAGAAGTATCAGGCGAAGGCCGATGCAGACTACCAGAACTATCAGGAAACCGGCATGACCAGATACGGAACGGCATACCGGAAGAACGAGGATATGGCGGACGCCCTCAGGATGGCCGCTGCTGCGGCCGACAATCACGCAGCCCTCCTGTCCATAAGAAGCACCATGTCGAACTTTGCATGGAGGGCGAAGATGATTTCCATAGAAACCGATGATGAGAAGAAGAACGAACTGACCTACACTCTCATCCGGGACCTCACAGCCTACGGTCGGATGATGGGCCTTATTGGGGGTGACTGAATATGAAATCTGGAGTCCGCTGCTCGGACTGCTACCTAATGACGGTCGAGAGAAGAGCAGAGCGTACTGCTCTCAACCGCCATTTAAGCAAACCTCGCGGTCGCTGTTTTTGTAAGCATACGGAGGCAGAGGCGGCGTTCAAGTTCATCTCTCCCAGAAGCTCCCGGATGCCGGGCTTTATCGCTTTTACACAAGGCGGGTCTGATATGCCGGACATCAAAACGGCGCCGCGCTGGTGTCCTCGACGCATGATGATGGAGCCTTTGGAGATCGTCAAGGCAGAAGCATACCGGGTCATCGACAAAAGAAAGCCGCTGGGCTTGTTCTACCTGAAGGAGGGAGAAGGCTACACCGGCATTGACAACCTCTCCGGTGATGCGTGGACGGAGGAGTTTAAGACAAAAGAGGAGTGCCTGAAATGGCTGAAAGGAAGTGGAGAACGTGAGAAATGAAGTCCCGTATTCCGTGAAGTTGGCGATGGCTATGCTGGCACAGAACCGTGAACTGGCTGACAAAGTTGTGGTAGAGTGCTTCGACAGCATGACGAAGAAGATGCTGGCCGTGACGCATGAGTATGACCCGTCAGACCTTCCGTTTGTGGTGGCGACCATGAAGATAACCGCACAAGCTCTGTCAAGTATTCTGGATGACAGCGGCCGGAGTTTTTCTGAGAACCTTGTTTCACACACCGCCTGCGTCACCATCAACGCCGAGGAGCTGCGGCGGCAAGCTGCTGAAGGAGAAGAGAATGACGAGGAAACGGAACGCTGAGGGCTATTATGACCCGACGGCCTACCTCGCCATGAGGAACATTGAACAGTTAGAAAGGGGCAAACAGAAGATGGGCTTCAAACGAGGCGATATTTACTACGTTGATCGGAGCGTATTCACTGGCAGCGAACAGGCGTCTGGCCGACCTGCCATCATCGTTTCCAACGAAAAGAACAACGAATACAGTTCCACGGTAGAGGTGGTCTACCTGACCACACAGCCGAAGAAAGACCTGCCGACCCATGTGGTCATCCGCAGTGCCGCCAAAGAGAGCATCGCAATCTGCGAGCAGATCACGACCGTGGCCGTGGAGAGAATCGGAAGCTATAAGGGCCATGTGACCGACACTGAGATGATGAACTTGGAGATTGCTATGCTGATTTCTCTCGATATGCAGGTAGGCACCGTGAAGGAAAAAGTCGTGGAGGTGCCGGTTGAGAAGGTGAAAGAAGTCCCGGTTCCGCTTCCGATGGGGCCGGATGCTGGCCTGATGGAGAAGCTGGCGGCGGCCAACGCCAAGTGCGAGGTGCTTCAGGCCATGTATGATAGCCTTTTGAACCGCGTTATCGGCAAGACTGTCTGAGGGGGAGGGACTGAGATGAAAGCATCTGAAATGGTACGAACCGCCCTTGCCAGCACTGGAAAGACCCAGAAGGAACTGGCCGAACACATGGGCTGGAGTCCCCAGAATCTCAGCAATCGCCTGAAGAACGATTCCCTGACCTTCGACGAGCTGACAAAGGCCCTGAGCTTTGCCGGATATGCGGTGAAGATGACCGATGCTGGTGGTGCAGAACTTCCGAAGCTGAACAACAGCGACAGCCCTCGGCTGGCGCAGATGGTAGAAGGCAGAGTATATGACACGGGTAAAGCAGAATCCCTTTGCACCAGCAAAGCGGCTCATTCCGATGAGCTTTACATGGAATTGTTCAGGGATGCCACGGGGAGCCATTTCTTGGCTTACTACCAGCTCTGGGAGGGCGGACATAATCACATTACCCCCGTGGAGAAAAATGCGGCCAGAAAGTTCTGGGAGCGGTACAGCGGTCGGCCCATTGGTGAGTTTGAATAAAGCGAAATCTGGACGCGGTAAAAAATTTCGCTTTATTTTCATTTTATGATTGACTTACCAGTTCGGTAAGTTAGAATGAAGATACAGAAAACAACTTACCAAAACGGAGGTAGTCAAGATGTTGTATAGCGAGTTTCTGGAAGGCACCGGCGCGGTCGATAACAAGGCCACCTATGCAGAGTACGAGCGGGTCGAGCAAATCTATATGGAGTCCGACCACTGCACGAAAGAGGATGCTTACCGGATGGCGAAGGTCGAGACGGAAGAGCAGTACGAGGCTCGGATAAAAGCCGAGCAGAAGAAGGAGTTGACGTGGGTGACGGAGAACATCATCCCGGCGGCGGCCTACATCCGGGGGATGTCGGAAAAGGAAGACTACTTCCGCCGGAATCCAACCTACCGTACACCGTGCGGCAATCTCTTTGAGCTGAAGCTGGAGCGCGAAATCAACTGCGGCTCCGTGAAGCTGTATAGCTTCTGGTGCAACGGTAAGCAAATCGACCTCGAAAAGCATTGCCAGTACGGGATGATTCCCGCCGCTGAAATCCAGACCTATCGGGCCGACTGGCACGATAAGACCTTGGCCGAACTGGAAGAGTTGTTCGGCTACATCGCATGAAGGGAGGAGCAGAAATGCTGAGAGTCGAGTATGAGCGGTATTGGAACGATTTCCACCGCAGGAATGAGGTCAAGTACTTTGCAGACCTCAATGAACTGGCTGAATGGATGTTCGGCCAGATGCAGCAGGATTACACCGAAGGGATGTCGTTCCCGACGCCTGAAAAGGCCAGCCAAATTGGAAAGAGTGGACCGTGGGCTATTGAGCTTCGCCCGGTATGGGGAGGGGAAAACATCTGGATTCATCAGATTGAGAATAGCTGCGGCATTATCTTCTCGGATGGCAAATTCACCTCTGGGCAGAAGCATTGGAGTCAGGACGTTAAAGAATGGCTGGTTCGATGCGATGAACGCCGGTGTAGTCCCAAATTCAATTTTGTAGGATGAGGAGGTTTTTCAAATGGCAAAGCTGATGCTGGTGATGACCAATGAGGAAGTTCATGCCAGTATTCCTTATGCGATGGTCTGCATGACCCGCTACGGGAAGGACTGGAGCACGATGCACCGCAAGCGCCGGTGGAAGATGGAGTTCACTGAGGCGGAGAGGGAAGCAGCCAATAGGCTGTTCAGCCGGTCCCATGACTGGCTGCTCGGAAGAGGCGTCCCCGATGAGGTCAAGATGACCACCGGGACATTCGCCCTGTGGCAGAAGCTCGGCAACTTCTGCGCGTCACTTTGAGGAGGCGGCAAGATGAACGAAAAGTTCCGTGAGGTGTGTGAAAACCTTGACTGGACCATCCATGAGTACGAGGACGGGTCGGTGGAACTCGAAAAGTATTCCCCGGCTGGTGAAGACTTTACCTTCGGTGTCAGCTCTGACCGTTTCGTGGAAGAGGTGAAAGAGTACGCTGCCTACTTCGATGCGGATGAACACGTTGAGCTGTGGGTAGACAGCCGAGGGAAGAAAGGAGTTCCATCCAGTGTTCGTGAGCTGGTGGAGGACGCCGAGGCTATCGACAAGATGCTAAAAGAGCTGGCCGCTGCGCTGGCGGAAGTGGAGGATGATGAAGATGTCTGAGAGAGAATGGCGGCTGGGCGAAGATCTCGTAACCAGCGACAACCTGCTGGATGGGATGACATTCGATGACCTGATTCTGACGGTTCACTGCAACTGCCCGGTCATCAATCGGACAGCGGTTTATAGGGAACTGAGTGAGATGCTGGCATCCCGGAAGCAGGACATGATGTGCCTGCTGGAAAAGAACATAGACACGATTATGGCTGAGGCCAGAAAGGGGAGAGAAGGATGAAGAAAGTTATCAACCCTTGCACCTGCGAGGTGTACGGAGCGACCGGAAAGTCCAGTCGTGCAAATGCCTATGCGAAGATTGAGTGGGACGGCAAGCGGCTCAGTATTAGCGGCGTGATCGGTCCGATGAGCAGCGGTAACTGTTCTGGCGGCGCCGGTCAGTGTGCTGATTCCATCCGGGCTGGGACTCCGGTGGAAGGATGGACCCGCGAGATGCTGGATAAGTTCTGTGGCATCTGGGACCGCTGGCACCTGAACGACATGAATCCCTGCTGTGAGCACCAGCGGGAGATGGGGTGGCGCGAACAGGCGAAAGAGGAGATCACGCTCTACCACTACCGCCTGACCAGAGCGGCATCAGATGCAAAACGCGCAGCCGAAAAAGCGGCGGTAGAGGCGTTGCGAAAGGGAGTAACCTTCACGCCGACATCTGCACAGACTTTCTATGCGGCGCTCCCATATGGGCTGGACATTTACGAAGCTCCGAGAGAGGAGTTGGCCCCGCACTATGAGCCGAAGAAATCCCTGTACGCCGGAGACGCCGGGGCAAGTGAGCAGAAAACCCGTGGATGGGTGCGCTTTGACGAGAGCGAGCTTGGCATCCTCTGCAAGCCGTGTCCCGTGTGCGGCTACAAGTACGGCACAGCGTGGCAGCTCGAAGAAGTACCGCAGGAAGTGATCGACTGGCTGTTTGCTTTGCCTGATACCGAGAGGCGGCCAGCGTGGGTGTGATGACCGGCTATGAGCAGCTTAGTCTGTTCGACCTCTGCACAGTTCCAGAGGAAGAAGCTACCTCGTGCTGGAACGGCGCGAAGATAGCTGCCCGGAAGCTCGAAGGCTGGATGAGGCGGCTCGTACCAGATGGGGAGTATGTGGTTGACATCGGCGGCCACGACTGCGTTCTGCGACCGACGAAGCTGTTAGCCGCAGACATCCCGCAGGGGCATGAGTTCTACCACTACCTGATAGGCCAGAAGCTATATGCCGGGATTTTCGTGGGGAGGGACGCCAGTGGATAAGATTATCGTCACAGCAGATGACATCGAGCGCCTGCTGGTATGGCGGGATGAACACCGTGATGAGGTCCGCAGCGGCCCGGCTCCGCTGAAAGCGGTAGAGATTATCGTAGAAACAACCGGCTGGCACATCAAGGGCATCCGGGATGGTCTGAAGCTCAGGCTCCACCTGAATCAGAACGGCAAGCCCTTGGGACACTGTGAGTTCCGGCGGCGGAGCGATGGAATGTGGGCCTCTACGAAGAACCGGATGCGGGTCAGCAAAGATGATCTGCAATCCGCCCTGACGGTCTACTGTACGCTCATGGCGTTGATGGCCTACGGAAAGTCAGAACCGGCAAAAGAAATAGAACCCAGAATGGGAACCGCCCACAAGCCGCATAAAGGCTCTACCAGAAAGCAACGGGGTCAGACCACTTACATACTCCGCACCATCAACGGGACGCTTCTGGCGGCTCCCAGAGGCTCCCACGCAAGCCCCAGCGGAACCTTCACGGTGCGCGGCCATTATCGTCACTACAAAAGCGGCAAGGTGGTGTGGATTGCGGAGTACAAGAAAGGGACCGGTAAGAAGAAATCAAAGACCTACAAGATTGGAGGAAAAATCGAATGATAAAGGCGCAAGGAGAAGCAGCGATGGAACCTGCTGGGAAGTATGCCGCACTGGTAAAAAACCTTCGGCATTACGGCCTCGGCAATGGCTCGGCTCTGGGCCGCCACATGGGCATCATGGACGAGGCCGCTGACGCCTTGGAAGAGGCTGAGAGCACGATGTCCCGGATGGCCGAGTATAAGTTCCTCCTGAACTACGCGAAGGGGAGCTGCTTTGACAACGATATTTGCCGGGACCGGCTCAGGATGCTTTGGACGGCATATTGCCTCCACCATGACCTCGAAGTAGACACCAGCGGATATGACAACGACCTGCTGGTACTTTGGGGTGATGGCGTGTGCAGTAATGGCGATGGAGGAGAACCGGAAACAGCCGACTGGAGTGACTACGACAGCTTCGATGACTTCATGTGCGTGTATCTGGTTTGAGGGAGGAAGATCTGCATGGAAACAAATAGACAACGAATGAATCGCCTCGGCATGATGGATGACGTTGATACCGTCATGGATATTGCAGGTGATGCCGTGTGCGATATTTGCAATCAGCGGATTGAAAAGAACCTTAGTCCGCAGAGCCCGGCCTGCGAAGGCCGGTGGTGTGATGAAGCCATGGAGCTTTGGCTCGATGAAGAAGCGGAGGAAGACGATGTATAACATGGAAAAAGGGACATATACCTGCGATATTTGCGGGTATGAGGGAGAGTGGGATGCTACCGACGAAGTTCATGGCGACCTCTGGGGTTGCGAGAAGTGCGGAAAGGTGTTCTGCTCTAAATGTTTTGTTGAAAGGTTTGGACGGAAAGCCTATATGAACATGATGCAGGGGAGCGACCTCATTTATTGCCCTGACTGCTTCGGAGGTGAAAGAGAGGGGGTGAGGTCGCTATGAGAAATGATTTTTGCCAGAACCCATGTGAGGGGTGTGTGGCCCCTGATATTGTCAGAAACACGATGGGGTGCGCCGCCGACCGCATCCACAATGCGTTCGAGGATTTCAAGGTGGACGCATTTGGAAAGCTGGTCAAGATCACGCCTGAATATCAGTGCAGAATGTGGGAGGTTTTCAACGATGAAGGAAATTAAGAACGCCAGCGAGCTGGTGGCCGTAGCTGTCCGACAGGGTTTGGAAATGAAGGAAACCGAAGCGGCGGTGGTGCTCGGCTATATAGAAGGCCACGACTACACCCTCTTGATGGGCGAGGACTTCACGATGATGCTCCACGACATCGCTGGGGGAGAGGGCAACGATAATGATATGCCCTACAACATCCGGCAGGCCGTGGAGTTCTGTCAGGAGATGAATGAAGAGCTGCTGCTTGACAACAGTGCCAAAGATGACCCGGACGAAGAGTACCTGCTCGACCTGCGGAAAGACGAGCTGATTCTGGACGGCCTAATGAAGAGAGCGGAGACCGTTATCCCGCCTACTGTTCAGAAGTACAACGTGGTCATTATAGAGCATCTGAAGAAGGTCGCGCCAGTAGACGCGGCGAGTTGGGCCGAGGCACGGATGAAGGTCGAAGATGCTTGGAAAAGCGGCGATTACGTTCTCACCGCAGAGGACTTTGCGGGTGTGCTCTTCACGCTGGCATGAGGGGGGAGTCGAGCATGAAAAAGAACAGTTATCTTGCCAGACAGAAGGCAAGAGATCAGGTCCTTCAGGATGCAACCCGGCAGACCTACCAACAGTATATGACCGATACGCTCATCCTTACTCTGAATGACCCGGAGGTCATGGGTAAGGATGTTTTCGGATATGACCGGCTGAAGAAGGTGTTGGCTGCATGGGGCAAATGCTACGATAAGTATTTTGACGCCCTGACGAAGAACCCAGAGGCCGACTACGCCAGAGAGAAGATGGATGCCGCTATGAAGCGCATCTGTGGGAAGAGCGGCGACTTCATTCCGTTTGAGAAACGGTACGACTGGCTGCCTGAAATCAGCTACGACAAGAAATGATGCTGGAACAACGCTCACAGCAAATTCAATCCACAAAATGACCAAACCTTCCGATGCCGGTTTGACAAACCGTTCCCGGAAGGTTTTCGGTTCTTTCCCATATACTTTTACCCGTGGGTACTCCGGGAATCCAGAAAGCCCCCAGAAGCATACAGAAGATACGGGGCGGGAGGAGCGTTATGCACCAAAATCTTACCGTTTTACACCAAAAACCGATTGCATATCAGGTAGCAATATGTTAGAATGATGATGGGGATAAATAGGATTTCCCCGGAAGGATGTGCCGCATGGTTATCAAGTATTCCAAGGACTCGTTGAAGTTCCTCAGCAAGCTGGACAAAAAATCTGTTACCCGGATTAGGACTGCAATTCAGGATTTGACTCTAACACCGCCGAAGGGTGACATCAAGGTCATGCAGGGATATAGCGACAACCGGAAACGGCTCAGAGTTGGGTCGTGGCGCATAATCTATAAGTACGGTGTTGATAATGAAATTGAGATCCTGTTCATTCTTGACATCGGAAATCGCGGAGACATCTACAAGTAAGGAGGTAGTGATATGTCTAACATGGCTATGGATGCCGCTCGTATGATGGATATGCTGCCTGATGAAGATAAGAACTTCGCCTATGAGTTTATCAAGAAACTGGTGAGAGCGTGGGACCCGGACTTCACGAAAGTGACGCCGGAAGAAGCTCGGCGGATTGAAGCGGCAGAGAGCAGCGGATTCGTTGCTGACAGCGACATCGACTGGGATAACCTCGGTGCCGCTGCTCAATGAAACACGACGGCAATTAAGCCCCTCACGGGGCTTTTTTGCTGAACACATAAACTTACCCCTCGTGATAAGGCGGGGACGAATCCAGAGGCTTTCAGAGCGTCCCAGAGGCCACTTTTCGTCACATTCTATGGCAGTTTACCGGGATGGTATCACTACTCCCGTAAACATAGGGGACGCGATGTTTCTTCATTAAAATAAGGAGCGGTGATATGCGGCTTCGTGTGCTGGTGGACAACCACACCTATATTGACCAATATTATCTGGGCGAGCCGGCGGTCAGCTATTATCTTGAGATTGACGGCCTGCGCATTCTGTTCGACACCGGGTATTCCGACATCGTCCTGCGAAATGCCGCCGCCATGGGCATCGACCTGGGCGGCCTGACGCACATCGTGCTCTCCCACGGGCACAATGACCACACCCGGGGCCTTCAGTTCCTGCGGGAGCGGTTCGACCTGTCCCATGTGGAGCTGGTGGCCCATCCGGGCTGCTTCCGGCCCAAGTGGGCGGACGACGGCATGGATATCGGAGCGCCTTTCGGAGAGCCGGAAGCGGCGGCGGGGTTCCGGTATCTGCCCCGGACCGGGCCGTACGCCCTCTCGGAGAACTGTGTGTTTCTGGGTGAGATTCCCACGCTCCATGATTTTGAGCGCCGCAGGAGCTTTGGCCGCACGCTGGACGCTTTTGGAGCGGAGGCAGAGGAACTGGTCCTGGATGATTCAGCTTTGGCCTGCCGCACGGAAGCGGGCTTGTTCATCGCCACCGGATGCTCTCACAGCGGCATCTGCAATCTTACAGACTACGCCCGGCGGATCTGCGGCGAGGACCGCGTGGCCGGCATCATCGGCGGCTTCCACCTGTTTGACGCGGATGAGCGGCTGCGAAAAACGATTGGCAGGCTGCGGGAAATCTCTCCCCGGACACTGTATCCCTGTCACTGCGTGTCTCTGCGGGCTAAGGCGGAGATGATGAAAGTCCTGCCTGTGGAAGAAGTGGGCGTGGGTTTGACCATTGCCCTCTGAGAATCCCCCCGGACACTGCCCGGATATCCCCGAAAAGGAGAATCTCTATATATGTTCAAAGTTCTCAAAACCGAAGGACGCGCCCGGCGCGGCGAATTCTCCTGCGCCCACGGCGGCGTGGTCCAGACCCCCGTCTTCATGAATGTGGGCACCCAGGCGGCCATCAAGGGCGGCGTGTCCGCCCACGACCTGAAGGAGGTGGGCTGCCAGATCGAGCTGAGCAATACCTATCACCTCCATCTCCGCCCAGGCGACAAGCTGGTGCGGCAGCTGGGGGGTCTCCACAGATTCATGAACTGGGACGGCCCGATCCTGACGGACTCCGGCGGGTTCCAGGTGTTTTCCCTGGCATCCCTGCGGAAGATCAGGGAGGAGGGCGTCTATTTCGCCTCCCACATCGACGGCCATAAGATTTTCATGGGGCCGGAGGAGTCCATGCGGATCCAGTCCAACCTGGGCAGCGACATCGCCATGGCCTTTGACGAGTGCGTGGAGAATCCCGCCCGGTACGAGTACGCCAAGGCGTCCGTGGAGCGGACGCTGCGCTGGCTGGAGCGCTGTAAAATCGAGCACGACCGGCTCAACAGCCTGCCGGACACCGTGAATCCCGGCCAGATGCTCTTTGGCATCAATCAGGGCGCAACGTTCCCCGATCTGAGGGCCTGGCATGCCAGGGAGATCGCGAAGCTGGACTGCGACGGCTACGCCATCGGCGGTCTGGCCGTGGGCGAACCGGCGGAGGTCATGTACGAGATGATCGACGTGGTGGCGCCGGAGCTGCCGGAGGACAAGCCCCGCTACCTCATGGGCGTGGGCACCCCCAGCAACATCATCGAGGCAGTCAGCCGGGGCGTGGACTTTTTCGACTGCGTGATGCCCTCCCGCAACGGCCGCCACGGCAAGCTCTTCACCTGGGAGGGTACGGTGAATATCCTCAATGAGAAATACGCCGCGGACGACCGGCCCATTAGCGAGAGCTGCCATTGTCCCGCCTGCCGCCATTACTCCAGGGCATACCTGCGGCATCTCTTTAAAGCGGACGAGGTGCTGGCCCTGCGGCTGGCGGTGCTCCACAACCTGTATTTCTACAACGATCTGATGGCAAAGATCCGTCAAGTCCTGGACGAGGGGAAATTCGCGGAATTCCGGGCCCGGTACAGCGGAAAGCTGGAGCAGCGGGTATGAAAAGACGCGGAAGGGCGATCCTGCTTGCGGTCCTGGCGGTCGCCGTCTTTGCCGCGGGACTTGTCTGGCGGTCCCGCGGGCCGGACGAGAAGCGGCCGGATGCGTATCTGCGGGAGTATGCCGTCTCGGAGGATGGCGGCTCCGTCACGCTGGAGATGGACCTGTCCTCCAGCGCGGGATACCTCCGGACCGTGGACATCCAGGAGAAGGGGACGGCCCTGTACCTGACCTTTTACGGCACCATGGGCGTCAATAACGCCCATGGTGCCAGAGACAGCTTCCAAATCCCGCTGCCGGAGGGCTGCGGCGCGCTCTATGTCTGGGGCCGGGGCGGCGAATACCGCCCGCTGCTCCAAAAGGACGCCGCCGGCCAGTGGCGGGAGCCCGCCTGAAAGGGCGGCAAATAAAGTTCTTGCAAAACCAGGCAGTTCTGGTATAATAATCTCATTCTGAATACGCAAGAGGAAAAGGAGCTTACTGTTATGCCTATGGAATCCCTGATCATGATCGTGGTCCTCATCGCGCTGATGTATTTCCTGATGATTCGCCCGGAGAACAAGCGGAAGAAAAAGGCCCAGGAGATGCGGGACAGCCTGAAGAAGGGCGACGTCATCACCACTATCGGCGGCATCGTCGGCAAGATCGTGTCCGTCAGCAAGGACACCATCATCATCGAGACCAGCGAGGACCGGGTCCGCATGGAGCTGACCAAGTGGGCCGTCTCCACCACCGGCGTCCAGTCCGGCGAGCAGCCTGAGAACAAGAAGGAGAAGAAGACCGAGGTTCCCGAGGAGCCTGTGGACGAGATTCCCGCCCCCGAGACCGAGGAAAAGTAACAGGCTGTCGAACCAGGCAAAACCATTCATAAAAGCACCCTCCCTTGGAATATGCTCCAGTGACGAGCATGTTGCAAGGGAGGAATTTTTTATGGCAAAGGGGAAGAGGCAGCAGGCGGCCCCCTGGGCGGCCTTTGCGCAGGGCGGACTGCTGGCCCTGGGCGTGTATCTGCTGGGGCTATTGCTGCTGGCGCTGCTGCTGGTGAAGGGGACGGTGCCGGAGCGGAGCGCCTTCCCGGCGGTGGCGGTGCTGTGCGTGCTGGCGGTGCTCTGCGGCGGACTGGTGGCGGCGCGGCGGTCGCCCTGGGGGACGCTGCCCGCGGCGCTGCTGTGCGCGGTCCTGTTCGCCGCGGTCTTGGCGGCGGTGGGGACCGGCTTCTGGCAGGGCATCACCTGGACGGGGCGTGGCGGCATCCTGCTGCTGTGCGCGCTGGGCGGCGGCGTACTGGCGGGGCTGCTGGGCGGACGCCGGCGCGGGAAGCGGAAGCGCAAGTAGAGCTTTGTGATTTTTCACAAAATTTCAAAAATCCCGCGTTTTTCGCCCCTCTCCGCCGCCGCCCGGTCCGGCGGGCCCGGCGGCGGGGGAGAAGGGGCAGATATAGGGCGCTGATTTCAGTCTTGGCCCCAAATGTGGGCTTGCGCGCGTGACCTGCGCATGCCAGTTTCACGAGTTTACATAATTATGTTTACATAATATTTAGTCATAACTGCCAAAAAACTTCTTTTTCCGGTAAATTCCTTGATAAATCTGGTAAATTGCACTATATTTAATAAGTACAAGGTTTACGTCAACCACCGGTCATAAACCGCCCGCCCCGCGCATAGGCTTGCGGTGAGGTGAGGCGGTTTGAACTGGAAGACAAAGCACAGGCTCTCCCCGGGGGAGCCGGCGGCCCTGCCCCGCCTTCTGTTTCTGGCGCTGTTCTTTCTGGGCGGCGTGGTTCTGGGACAGGTTTTGGCGGCCCGGGTGCCGGACGCCACGGGGGACGAGCTGAGCCGCTATCTGGCGGACTACGTCCGCGTGGGCGGCAGCGGCGGCGTCTCCGCCGGGACGGCGCTTCAGGCGCTGGTGGTCTACTTCCGCTATCCGCTGCTGGCGTTCCTGCTGGGCTTCGCGTCCGTCGGCGTGGTGCTGCTGCCCTGCGCCACGGCGGCTTTCGGCTTCTTCCTGTCCTTCTCCGTGTGCTGCTTCACGGCGGCGTTTGGGGCGGACGGGGTGCTGCTGGCCCTGGCCGTGTTCGGCCTGCGGTGCGCCGTGACGCTGCCCTGTTACTTCCTGCTGGCGGCCCCCGCGTGGGGGAAATCCGCCGCTCTTGCCAGAGTGTCCTTTGGGAGAGGACGCAGAGCCGCCCCGGTGGCCTACGGGAGATGCTGGTGGCTCCGGCTGGCGGTGTGCGGCGCCGTGCTGCTGGCGGGCGTGTGCGCGGACCTGATCTTGTCGCCGTGGCTCCTCCGGCTGGTGCTGGAGCGGCTGCTGGCGTGATACGAAAGAAGAGAGGAGGGGGCTCCCCTTGGCAACGGACGATATCGCGCGCTACGGCGCGTTCCTGGCGGAGGAGAAGCGCGCCTCCCAGAACACCATCAGTTCCTATCTGCGGGATGTGCACCAGTTCGCGGAGTATCTGGAGAGCACCCACGGCTGCGGCCTGCGGGACGCCGACCAGGAGATGGTGCGGGATTACATGAGCTGGATGCAGGGCCGGGGAAAGTCGGCGGCGTCCGTCACCCGGTTTCTGGCGTCGGTGAAATCCTTCTACAGCTTCCTGCTGGCGGGGGGCGATGTGGCGGCAAATCCCGCCAAGGGCGTCACCGCCGCGAAGGTGGAGCGGAAATACCCGGAGATCCTGACCGCCAAGGAGGTGGAGCTGTTCCTGGAGCAGCCCCAGTGCGTGGACGCCAAGGGCTTCCGGGACCACGCCATGCTGGAGCTGCTGTACGCCACCGGCATCCGGGTCAGCGAGCTGATCTCCCTGGACATGGACGACCTGAACCTGGCGGCGGGCTTCATCCGCTGTGAGAGCCGGGGGAAGGAGCGCATCATCCCGCTGTACCACGCCGCCGTCAAGGCGCTGCAGGACTATGTGCGGAACGTGCGGCCCCAGCTGATCGCGGACAGCGACGAGACGGCCCTGTTCGTCAACATGAACGGCGAGCGCATGAGCCGCCAGGGCTTCTGGAAGATCATCAAGCACTATCAGGAAAAGGCGGGCATCGAGAAGGACATCACGCCCCATACCCTGCGCCACTCCTTCGCCGTCCACCTGCTGGAAAACGGCGCGGACCTGCGGTCCATCCAGGAGATGCTGGGCCACGCGGACATCTCGTCCACCCAGATCTACACCCATGTGGTGAAGCGGCAGCTGAAGGACGTGTATCAGAAGGCCCACCCAAGAGCATAAAAATGTCAGCACGGTAGAAGCCGTGCTGATTTTTTTGCGAAAATTTTCTCCCGCCGCAAACAAAACCTGCCCCCGGAGACTCTAATAGCCAGAAAGACGAAAGGAGGCCGTCCATGGATAAGGAGGAGTTCGCCGCCCGGACGGAGGCTGTGAAGCAGCGCCTGTACCGGACCGCGTATCTGTACCTCGGCAGCGAGGCCGACGCCCTGGAGGCGGTGGACGAGGCGGTGTATCAGGCCCTGCGGGCGCTGCGGAAGCTCCGGGAGCCGGAGTTCTTTGAAACCTGGCTGACCCGCATCCTGATCAACGAGTGCCACCGGGAGCTGCGCCGCCGGAAGCGGCTGGCGGGAGAGGAGTCCCTTCCCGAGACCGCCGGGCCGGACGTCTACGACGCCCTGCCGCTGCGGGAGGCCGTCCGCCGTCTGCCGGAGGAGCTGCGGCTGGTGGTGATCCTGCGGTTTTTCGCTGGGTACACCCAGGCGGAGACGGCAATAGCCCTGGAGATCCCTCAGGGCACTGTGGCCACCCGGCAGAGAAAGGCGCTGCAATTGCTCAGACTGGAATTGGGAGAGGGGGAGAGACCATGAACAGAGATCAGGAATACGCGGCATTGCTGGCGGAACTGGAACAGACGCCGCCGGGGCTTGCCTGTTCGGTGCAAAAAGCATTGACAAGGAAAAAACATTTACAGAGAAGGAGGCGGGCCTTTGGGGCCTCCCTGGCGGGACTGGCCGCCTGCTTCGGGGCCTTTGTGCTGCTGGTGAATCTCTCCATCCCCTTCGCCCGGGCCTGCGGGACCGTGCCGGTGCTGCGGGAGCTGGCCAAGGCCGTGGCCTGGTCGCCGTCCCTGAGTGCCGCGGTGGAGAACGAATATGTGCAGCCCATCAGCCAGAGCCAGACGGCAAACGGCGTCACCGCCACGGTGGAGTATGTCATCGTGGACAGGAAGCAGCTCAATGTCTACTACACCCTGCGTTCCCGGGAATGCCGGCAGCTGGAAGCGGACGCGGGCTTTCAGCTGCCGGATACCGGCTGGGGCGGCGGCAGCGGCTCCTACGGCACGCCCAACGGGGAGCTGCGGGAAGTTCATATGGATTTCATCGACGAGGATATGCCGGCGGCCCTGGAGCTGGAGCTGAAGGTCTACGCCGGACACAGCGCCGGGGAACCGGAGGCGCCAGGCGCCCAGGTGGGGGAAGAGGACCCCTTCGCGGATCACAGCCGGGATGATCCGGACTATCTGGCGGAGTTCACCTTCCAGCTGGAATTTGATCCCTATTTCACTGCCCAGGGGGAGATTATTCCTGTGGACACCCGGTTTACGCTGGACGGGCAGACCTTCACCCTGAAGGAGGTGGAGGTATACCCCACCCATCTGCGGGTGGATATCAAAGCCGACCCGGAGAATACCGCCTGGCTGAAACGGCTGCACCTGTATCTGGAAAATGAGCATGGAGAACGGTTTGAGACTGTGACCAACGGCATCACCGCCACTGGCGAGCCGGATGGAAAAGGCGTGGGAAGCCTCTGGCTGGACAGCACCTTTTTCAGCCGTGGGAAGCATCTGACCCTCTATATCACCGGCGTCAAGTGGCGGGACAAGGAGGCGCCCCGGACCCAGTTGGATCTGCCTGCGGTCACGGCGGAAAACCTGCCGGAGGGCATCCGCTTCCTGAACGCGGAAAGGCATTCCGGCGGCTGGGTGGTGTCCTTTGTGGCCCCCCTGGAAGGGGAGAACGGCATGTACAGCGTCTTTCAGAACGCCTGGGACGAGGATGGCAACGCCTGTGACGGCTCCCGGGAGACCTGCACCTATGGCTATGAGGACTCGGAGACCGGAGACTATGTGTACCCGGAAGGGATGTTCACCTTTGGAATGCCCCTGCCCGGCCTGGAGGGGGACACGGCGTATCTGGAGCCTTGGTTCAACCGGGCCACGGAGTTTGAAACGCCGATTGCCATCCCCATCAAATAAGCGCAAAAGGACCGCCCAAAAGGGCGGTCCTTTTGCGCTTCGTACATTTGTTCGCATTTCTTTCCCTTCACGGCTTGCGCTTTTCTGAAGGATTTGCTATACTGATGATGTACATATACTGGAAGGGGCAAACTATGCGCATTTTAGGCATCGACCCCGGCTACGCCACCATCGGTTTCGGGCTGATCGAGGCGGAGCGGGGACAAGTCCATATGGTAACCTACGGGGCCATCACCACCCCGGCGGGTCTGCCCCTCTCCAAGCGGCTGTACCAGATCAGCTGCGACATGGAGGACCTGATCGGCCAGCTGAAGCCGGACGTCATCTCCATTGAGGAGCTGTTTTTCAACACCAACATCACCACCGGCATCGCCGTGGCCCACGGGCGGGGGGTGATCCTGTGCGCGGCGGAGAAGTGCGGCATCCCGCTGCGCGAGTACACGCCCTCCCAGGTGAAGCTGGCGGTGACGGGCTACGGCAAGGCGGAGAAGCGCCAGGTGATGGACATGACGCGGCGGCTTTTGAAGCTGAGGGCCGTCCCCCGGCCAGACGACGCGGCGGACGCACTGGCGCTGGCGCTGTGCCACGCAAGGAGTTTTACTTCACGGCTCCCACAGATGGGGGACGTGAAAGAGACGATATAAGGAGACGATTCCATGTTTTACTATCTCGACGGCACCGTGGCGGAGCTCCTGCCGTATCTCGCGGTCATCGACTGCGGCGGCGTGGGGTACGCCTGCAAGACCACCAACAACACCCTGGGGGCCCTGAAAAAGGGCCAGCGGGGGAAGCTGTACACGTATCTGAACGTGGGGGAGGGCGTGTTCGAGCTCTATGGCTTCGCCACCCAGAACGAGCTGAACAGCTTCCGGCTGCTGCTGGGCGTCTCCGGCGTGGGGCCCAAGGCGGCGCTGGCCATCCTGTCCTCCACCACGCCGGAGAGTCTGGCCATGGCCATCGTGACCGAGGACGCCAGGGCCCTGACGGCGGCGCCGGGTGTCGGCAAAAAGATCGCGCAGCGCATCATCCTGGAGCTGAAGGACAAGATGGCCAAGGAATCCGCCGCCACGGGACTGGATTTCTCCGGCGGATCATCTGTGAACGTTTCTGCCTTTACAAACAAGGCCACGGAGGCCGCTCAGGCCCTGGCTGTCCTGGGCTATTCCAGCCAGGAGGTCAGCATGGCCCTCAAGGGCGTGGACGTGGAGAGCCTGCCCCTGGAGGAGATCATCCGCCAGAGCCTGAAGAAGATGGTGAAGTGAGATGGCAAAGTACGAACACAGAATCACAGGGAGCTTTGACGCGGTGCTGGCCCGTTTGCACGACGGTATTTTAAACGGCAGTGCCTCCGCCAGCTACGAGGACGGCAGCGACTACGCGGCGGGCGGTGTCCGCTGCGCCGTCCGGGTCTACGAGCGGTACAGCATGGCCGGCGGCAACCGGGTGAGCCTGAACCTGACCCTGGTGGGGAAGGGGGAACATCTTTTCCTCTCCGCCATTACCTCCGGCGGCAGCCAGGCCATGTTCTTCAAGGTCAATACCTGGGGCGAGGAGGCATTTCTGGACTGCCTCCGGGACATTGTGGAATCTCTGTAAAGGACGGGAAGTGACACCTTGAGCATCGACTTTGGAAACGACATCTACGAAGAGCCTATCGTGGCCAAGACCTTCCTCCAGGAGGACGCCCAGGAGGGGTCCCTGCGCCCGAAGACCTTACAGGAGTACATCGGCCAGGAGAAGGCCAAGGAAAACCTGGCCGTCTTCATCCAGGCCGCCCGCAAGCGGGAGGAGGCCCTGGACCACGTGCTGCTCCACGGCCCTCCGGGCCTGGGCAAGACCACGCTGGCGGGCATCATCGCCCAGGAGATGGGGGTCAATATCCGCATCACCTCCGGTCCCGCCATTGAGAAGCCCGGGGACCTGGCGGCGCTGCTGACCAATTTGAACGAGGGCGACATCCTGTTCGTGGACGAGATCCACCGCCTGAACCGCTCCGTGGAGGAGATCTTATACCCCGCCATGGAGGACTACGCCCTGGACATCATCGTGGGCAAGGGCCCCAGCGCCAACTCCATCCGGCTGGACCTGCCCAAATTCACCCTCATCGGCGCCACCACCCGGGCGGGCCAGCTGTCCGCGCCCCTGCGGGACCGCTTCGGCGTGACACTGCGGCTGGAGCTGTATACGCCGGAGGAGCTGGCAAAAATCGTCACCCGCAGCGCCGGGATTCTGAACGTGGACATCGTGCCGGAGGGCGCCTATGAGATCGCCCGCCGCAGCCGGGGCACGCCCCGCATCGCCAACCGGATGCTCCGCCGGGTCCGGGACTTCGCCCAGGTGAAGGCCGACGGCGTCATCACCGCCGCCGTTGCCGACCAGGCGCTGTGCGCCCTGGAGATCGACTTCCTGGGCCTGGACCCCATCGACCGGCGGATGCTTGGGGCCGTCATCGACAACTACAACGGCGGCCCCGTGGGGCTGGAGACCCTGGCCGCCACCATCGGCGAGGAGGCCGTGACGCTGGAGGACGTGTACGAGCCGTATCTGATGCAGCTGGGCTTCCTGACCCGGACGCCCCGTGGCCGGTGTGTGACCCAGAAGGCCTACCAGCATCTGCACATGCCCATTCCCGGCGGCACCATGCCGGAAAGCCCCATGGATCAGCTGACGCTGTGAGCGGGACGCGCGGGACGGCCAAAACGCCCCTGAGTGGGCGGGAGACGGCCGCCTTCCCGGCAATTTCAATAAAATCACTAAATTTTTCGGGTGTCGCGCCCTGAAATTTGATAATTTGCTTGACATTTCCATGATAGAACGGGTATAATACGATATGTGCAAATGTAATGAGAACCGATTGCCCCCCCTGGAACGGCTGCCTGACGAGGCGCTCAGCGCCCTGGCAGCTTCCGGCGACCGTCTGGCGGAGGAAACCCTCGTCACGCGGTACAACCGCCTCGTCCGCACCTGCGCCCGGCCCTTCTTTCTGGCGGGGGGCGACAGCGAGGACCTGACCCAGGAGGGGATGGTGGGTCTCATCAAGGCGGTCCGCGAATATGATGCTTCCAAGGAGGCGTCCTTTCGGACCTTCGCGGAAATTTGTATACGCAGCCGGCTGTATTCCGTTCTCCGCGCCGCGGCGCGGGATAAGCACAAGGCGCTCAATCAGTCGGTTTCTCTGGATACTCCCGAATTTGACAGTAATTCCTACACCTCTGGTACCAGTAACTTGGCGCAGCGTAATCCCGAAGATTTCCTGATCGACAGGGAGCACACGGCAGCCCTCTTATCCGGTGTCCGGAAACAGTTGTCCGAATTTGAAGCGAAGATCCTGGGGTACTATTTAGACGGACTTTCCTGCAGAGAGATCGCCCTGGAAGTGGGCAAAAGCGCGAAGTCCGTGGACAACGCTGTGCAGCGTATCCGGCGCAAGGTGGCACAGCAAATTCTTTCCGGCGAATTCAGCTCACGCTGAACGCAATATATTTTTCTTTTCAAAGAGAGGGTAAAATCATGTACGAAGACAAGACCTTAGTGTGCAAAGAGTGTGGCCAGGAGTTCGTGTTCACCGCTGGTGAGCAGGAGTTCTATGCTGAGCGCGGCTTCCAGAACGAGCCCCAGCGCTGCAAGGCCTGCCGTGACGCTCGCAAGAACGCTGCCCGCGGTCCCCGCGAGTACTTCACCGCTGTTTGCGCTGCCTGCGGCGGCGAGGCCAAGGTTCCCTTTGAGCCCAAGTCCGACCGTCCGGTCTATTGCAGCGAGTGCTTCGCCAAGATGCGTGAGCAGGGCTAATTGAACGAACGATTCGTTTTGTTTCTTGCTGAAAAACAGCGCCTGTCGAAAGACGGGCGCTGTTTTCGCTTTCATCCCTGATGACGGATCACAAGTGTCACGATCCGGGTCCATAACTCTTCCGTGACTGAAAATACAAGATTACATGGAACAGGGGGGAGCGGGGCACTGGTGACGGATGAAATTTAAAGAAAAAGCAGACTCTGCGCCGGATCTCACTTGCGGAATAACGAGATCTGCTTCTGATGATGCACGTGGAGCGGGGGTTTTCCGGGGAAAATGCCCTGAAAACGGCTGAAATCGACAAATATTATTTTTTTCAAAAATCCCCTTGACAAATTCTTGTTTTCCGGTATAATAATACCTGTTCGTGCGACACGAACGAACGAATATAGCGGGTTTGTGTAAAGGTAGCACAGCAGACTCTGACTCTGTATGTGAGGGTTCGAATCCTTCACCCGCTGCCACAAAAGTCCTGAAACCACAAGGTTTCAGGACTTTTTCTTTACTTTCCGTAATTGATTTCTTCCGGATCGTTCCCTGCGTGTTTTACGCATTTTTCCACACTGCCTGCTTGATCAAAGGATTGGGCACACCCAGACTGCTTGAATGGCGAGTTGCTGTGTTTTCTGCGCATGTATGAACCGTTTGCCTGACATTTTTTCATCGGTGATTCAGAGAAGATGGAAGGGCATCACGGATCTGTGCCACAGGTGTTCAGTTTTTCCTATATGGTTATTTGTCCGCGGCTGTGGTATAGTCAAAGTAGAGCAACATCGATCCCGAAAATGAGATCATTTTTATGAATTTTATGAAAGAGAGGACCGTGACCATGAATCGCGAATGCATTTTAGAGCAGGCCAAGCAGCATGACAGCTTTTATCTTTATGAGGAGGCCATCATCCGGAAGAATACGGAACAGCTGAAGACGGATTTCCCCGGTGTGACCTTCCTGTATTCCGTGAAATGCAACCCCTATCCGGAGGTCCTGCGCTGCGTACTGGACCAGGGCTTCGGCGTGGACGCCGCCAGCCTGGCTGAGTGCGTTATGGGCCAGAAGGCCGGTCTGGGCAAGGACATGGTGATCTTCTCCGCCCCCGGTAAGACCATGGCGGACATCCGGGGCGGTCTGGGCATCTCCACGCTGGTGGCTGACAGTGCCGCAGAGGTGGAGCGCATTCAGGAGGCTGCTGCGGAGCAGGGCGTTGTGGCGGAGATCGGCCTGCGGGTCAACCCTGACTTCACCTATACTGCCGATACCGGTGTCGCTTCCAAGTTCGGCATTGACGAGCAGCTTATCTATGATTCTATGGAGGCTTGGAAGAAGCTGCCGAACATCCGCATCGTTGGCCTCCATGCCCACCTGAAGAGCCAGGAGCTCAGCGCTGAGACTCTGAAGGGCTATTATCGGAATATGTTCCGGCTGTCTGTTTCCATGCGGGAGGCTTTCGGCACCCTGAAGTTTGTGAACCTGGGTTCCGGCATGGGTATTCCTTTCTGTGAAACGGATAAGCCCTTTGATACGACGGCTCTGGGTGCTGAGACCCAGCGGCTCATGGCAGAGTTCCAGGAAAAGCTGCCGGAGACCCGCTTCTACATCGAGACTGGCCGTTACGCCGTTGGTACCGCCGGTACCTACGTCGCCAAGGTGGTGGACAAGAAGGTCACCCATGGCAAGAACTTCGTGCTGCTCAGCGCCACGCTGAACGGCTTTGCCCGTCCCTCCATGGTGGCCATGCTGGAGCACTTCATGGGCAATGGCCCCATCGCCGCATGGGAGCCGATCTACACCGGTGATCACTCCTTCCAGATGATCCCCCTGGTGGAGACTGCGGAGCGGGAGACCGTCACCGTGACGGGCAACCTCTGCACCGGCACGGATCTGGTTCTTTCCGATGCGGACATGCCCAAGATGGAAGTGGGCGACACCGTGGTGTTCCCCAACGCCGGCTCTTACGCCGCCGTTATCAGCCCCATGCAATTTGCCTCTCAGCCCAAGCCTGCCCAGCTGTTCCTGCGGGCTGACGGCACTGTGGTGAACACGGATTTCTAAGTCCGTAGGCCCACATTCGATAGCGTGCAATTCAATGACCAGCGGAGCCAGCATAGCTGGCTCCGCTGCGTTTTTATCAGTCAGTTCTTGAGGACTGTCGCTATGAGCCGCTCTGGAACATTTTCGGAACAAGACTTGCATTTTTCCGGGATTTGTGGTAGTGTAAGCACAGAATTTGAAAGATTTGCCCGGGCAAATCTTTTTTTCATGTGAGGAGAAATCATGGAAAATCACTTTGAGATCTGTATGACGGAGGACCAACTTCGGGGCATCAGTTCCATCGGTCTGGCCCACATGGGGGATGCGGTGTTTGAACTGCTGGTGCGGGGATGGCTGTGCCGGCACGGCAAAGCCACCGGCAAAGGACTCCATCAGGCCACCATCCAGCTGGTACGGGCAGAGCATCAGGCGGCCTGCGCGGAAAAGATCCTCCCCATGCTGACGGAGGAGGAACTGGCTGTGTTCCGCCGGGGCCGCAATGCTCAGGTCCATTCGATACCCAGCCACGCCAGCCGCGCCCAGTACAGCACCGCCACGGCGCTGGAGGCCCTGTTCGGCTGGCTGTATCTGGGCGGCCAGCGCCAGCGGGCCAGCGATCTCTTTGACGTGATGATGGAGGAATAAGAAATGCCCTTGGACGCAATTTCCCTCCGGGCCGTGGTGGAGGAGCTGCGGCCCCAGCTTTTGAATCTGCGCATCGATAAGGTGCAGCAGCCCGCCCGCGATCAGGTGATCCTACTGCTGCGGGGCAACAAGCGGCTTCTGCTGAACGCCGGGGCTAATGCCCCCCGTCTCCAGCTGACGGAGCTGCTGCGGGACAATCCGGCAGAGCCGCCCATGTTCTGTATGCTGCTGCGCAAGCATTTGGTAGGGGCACGGGTGGCAGAGATCACCCAGCCGGGTTTGGAACGGCTGGTGCGAATTGAACTGGACGTGACCGATGATTTCGGTCAGCCGGGCCACCGGACGCTGGTGCTGGAGGCCATGGGCCGCCGCTCCAACCTGATTCTGCTGGACGGCGAGAACCGGGTCATCGACTGTATGCGCCGGGTGGACGCAGAGATGTCCGCAGCCCGGCAGGTTTTGCCGGGGCTTTTTTACGAGCCTCCCGCCTCCACAGGACGGCTGCCCTTTTTAGAGGAAACAGAGGAGGGCCTTGCCGAAAAGCTGGCCCAAGTCAATTCGGAGATCCAGCTGGATCGCTTCCTGCTGGACGCCTATTTCGGAATTTCGCCCCTGATGGCCCGGGAACTCAGCTTCCGGGCCTGCGGGGAAACGGACGGACGGCTCTGCAATCTGGACGAGGCCGGAAGAAGCCGCTTTCAGGACGCTTTCTTTGCATTTGCAAATTGTGTAAAGGAAAACCGTTTTACGTCGATCGTTCTGAAACGGGAGGGGGTTCCCTTTGAATTTTCCGCCCTGCCGGTGCACCAATACGGCCTTGCGGCGGAAACGGAGACCTTTGAGAGCTTTTCCGCTCTGCTGGACAGCTTTTATGAAGCCAAGGAGCGGCAGGAGCGGGTGCGGCAGCGGGGAGCAGACCTGATCCGCACCGCCACCACCGCCCGGGACCGGGTGCGGCGGAAGCTGGCCTTACAGGAGAAGGATTACGCCGCCACCCAGGAGCGGGACGCTCTGCGGCTGTCCGGGGACCTCATCACCGCCAACCTCTACCGCATGGAGCGTGGGCAGAGCAAGCTGGTCTGCCAGAATTACTACGATGAAGATCTGGCGGAGGTCACCATTCCGCTGGACCCGCTGCTGACGCCCCAGCAGAACGCCGCCAAGTATTATAAGCGCTACACCAAGGCCAAGACGGCGGAGAAGTACCTCCGGGAGCAGATGGCTCTGGCTCGTCGGGACCTTGCTTATTTGGAGAGCGTTTTGCAGGAGATCCAGCAGGCGGAAACGGAGCAGGATTTTCTGGATATCCGGGGGGAAATGAGCGATGCCGGCTTCATCCGCAAGCAGGGGAAGAAGGTGCTCCAGCGGCCCTCCAAGCCACGGGAATTCAAAACCTCCGGCGGCTTCCGGGTGCTGGTGGGGCGGAACAACCGCCAGAACGACAAGCTGACCCTGAAGGACGCCGACTATCGGGATCTGTGGTTCCATGTGCAAAAGCTCCACGGCTCCCATGTGATCCTCTGTACCAACGGCGGGGAGCCGGGGGATCAGGATATTACAGAGGCCGCAAGTCTGGCAGCCTACTACTCCCAGGCCAAGGACAGCGCTAACGTGCCGGTGGACTGCACACAGGTGAAGTATGTCAAAAAACCGGCGGGCGCCCG
>OIYT01000146.1_pt1 | contig 91762 bp, 59 predicted proteins | sample 1588201 | NCBI WGS metagenome assembly OIYT01 (sample SAMN03283260) | human gut metagenome | biome: human-associated habitat; material: feces | host: Homo sapiens | place: USA | collected 2013
TCACTTTCCAGTATTTCCACGATTTGCGTCTTGTCCTCGAAGAGCACGGTGAGCAACCCTTCCAACACGGCGAAGTTGGCTTTGTCGCGTAGCATCCGCTTGATGGCCCAGTCGAAACGTATGTATCTGTCTTTTAATTCGCCCATAGGATTTGTCTGTTAGATGTTATGTCTATGCAAAGAAAAGGAATTATCGGATAAAAACAAAGTGATAAGGAGGAAAAAATAGGGAGGACTGAAATTTGGTGGCTCTTGTCCGCATGCTTCCTTCCTAAGAAGGTTCAAAAATCATCTTTCATCTTTCAGGATGAGAGGCAATGTATTGTCATATAGTATGTTACAGTGTGAAGGATAGGATGCCTGTCTTTCAGTTGCTTTTCATGGTTGAATGCCGTCAGAAGGTCTGCGCCAATTGATTTTTCGTTTTCAGCCAATTGATTTTTCAATCTCAGCCGATTGGTTTCCCGATTGCAGTCAAACGGAATGAAGTGTGGCTGAAAGATGCCTGAAACATCTTTCAGCTTATAACGTCAAAATTATGAGTGGATTACCATGCAACCTGAAGGATGAAGGGTCTTTTCACAAAAATCTTTGGTTGGATGTATGCCTTCCCTTAAAAAGGTCGGGGTAGGATGCCCGTGTCGTAGTAGGGTGCGCACTTTTGCCTTTTGGGGTGGTGGGTCTCTTTTTTTGAAGTTGGGGTGCATAGGTGTAATGCGTTTTCACGAAAAGAATGGCATGGTTCACGAATAACACCTTTTAGGTTTGCATGTTATTTTTGAATTGTAGGTAATTTTACCGATGCAAAATTAGGCGGGTGCCTGTACTATATATAGATAGGTGGGGCATCTTGAAGAATAAAGAGACTTTAAAAGATAAGTATAGAATTTAAAACATTAAAAGTATGAAAAAGAAGACACTGGTTTCTGTTCTTGCAATGACATCTGCTTCTATGGCAGCCTATGCCAATGCAAATTTGGATCAGATTAAGACAGAAGTGGATCAATGGGTGGGAGCGGAAAAACCATCGTTGGTGAACGGTGTGTTGACATCTCCAAATGGTACCACGATTTCTCAGTCTTTGGGTTCCCTTTTACCTGGTACATACAAGTTGTCGGCTACTACCTCGATGAATGCTAAGTTCTTGGTGAACGGCAAGGCGTTGACAAACGGCGAGTTCAAAGTGGAAGGTACTGCGGCATCCGAGGTTACTCTTGCCATTGAGGCTGTCGAGACGGGAAAGGAATTCCGGGTTGGCGGTTTCAAGTTGGAACTGGTATTCGATTTTGCTGGAGCACAACGGACATTGCTTAATGCTGCTTCGAAGGCTATTGCAAAAGTGAGCCAAGAGGATGATGCGGATAAATATGCCGAATTTAATAAGCGGTATAGTGACCTGACGGTAAAAATCAATCGGGTGAAAGATGATGCTGCCGGTGATTTCGCTGCTTATACGGTGTATGGTGAGTATAAGTTTTACCTCAATGGCGTGGAAGGAAGTACACTCATGTCAGAGGTCAAGGCACTTGATACGGATATCGAGGCACATTTGGCCAACTGGAGAGCTTATACGGCTTCGAAGGCTGTCGGTGAAGAACAAAATACAGCTCTGAAAAGCGCTTGGGATACAAATATTGGCAATTTGAGTGATGCAGACGGAGTAAACAGCAAGCAAAGTGCTCAGGACTATGCCAAGGTGTTGTCCCAGAGCGAATATAATGCTGCAAAGGAAACAATCGATGCTTTCCTTCTTAAAATTGAAGGTTATTATGATAATGGTACTGCTGCTACTGAATGTACGCCAACATTCAACAGTGAATTTGCCAAAAAGGCATCGGAAGCTATAAAAAAATTCACCGATAAGTTGGTGAATGTCGATAAGAATCATACGGCTTATGACGAAGTGTTGGGGAAAATCAACTTTACTAAGGCTCATTATAACGAACAGTTGCAGGCCTTCATGAAAGTAGCGGTAGACCCTCAGGATTTCCCGGGCTTGTATGAGACGATGCGTACTGAGGCTCACAATGCATTTAACGAAGTGAACCTGGGCATTGTAGCTGTGGAGAGGAAAAACGGAACGAATGAGAACCATCAGACCGCAGAAGAGGGATATGAGGCTAACACGCACGCTTTGGACAGTTTGTACAAGAAAACAGACGAGGTGCATAAATTCTATACGGACAGTATCCAAAACAATGACAATATATACAAGGCTTTGATTGCTGAAAGGACAGACGGCAAGAGTCCATGGGCATTGCTTGCGGAATTGAAAAAAGATGCGGTGGTTTCCGAAAAGTATAAGTCCGATTTGGAAAAAGTCGAAGCCAATCTTAAGGCAATCGAAACCGAGGTCGTAAATCAATACAAGAAGTATACGTTGGATGCTTATACCCAAAAAGGCGGTGCATACGAGACGGCTAAGGAACCGGTGACAAAGAGCCTGAATACCATCATTGAAAAAGAATACCAATCTTTGCCGAACTATCAGGCTAAAGTGGAATTGACCGCTGCGTTGGATGTTCAAACGGCTGCGTTCGATAAGGCCAAGACAGAAGTGCATGCCCTGAAGTATGGCGACGTGTCGGTGGGCGACATCTATAAAGATACCGATGAGAAGACGTTGCAAGATGAGATAGATGCATTCTCTTCATATATAAAGAAAAGCTTTGATGAAGGGACTTGTGCCGATAACAAAGATACGAAGAAAGCAGAAATAGAAGCTCTTAAAGGCGAAATTCAGAGCTATGTGAATACTGCCAAGGCCGTCGTGAAGGTTTATGACAACGCTGCAAAGACTATCTCTGATATTCAAGCAGAAATCAAAAAGCTTTCGGACAAGGTCGGGAATGGCGACGGACGTTATGTACCGGTCTATACCGGAACGGAAACACCGGACGAAAATATCGATGATTTGCCAACTTATGGCGGCAAGTTAGACGAAATGAACAAGACATTGTCCGACCTTCAGACAGCTTTGAAAGCCGCAACGGTTGCCAAGGATGCCGATGGGGATACGCATGCTAACGGCATGAACAATGTTTTGACGGAGGCAACCAATGCCAAGGGAAATGAAACTACAGGTATTACGGGCGAGGTGAAAACCTTGGTGGGAACTTTCGATAAGCACAAAGAATGGTATGACCAGCAAGTAGTCGTAATTACCATCAACCGTTTGAAGAATCAAATCACTGCGGATATCAAATCTGTAAATGATGATTTGGATGGACTTTCGGTGACTGCGGAGATTTACGGGTCTTTTGCAAAAAACTTGCTTGAAAAGCAGACGGAATTGTACAACTCTGTAGATAAAATAGAAGAAACGGTAACTGATTTGGACTACACAAGCGAGGATAAGCAGGCTGAAACTTTGGCTGCCTTGTCTGATGCCAGTGCTGAGATGGCGAAACTTCTTGAGGATGTCAGTGCCTTCATTGATGAGGTCGGTGAGGCGAAGGAAATCCACGCCAAGAACAATTCCGTACAGGCAAGTCTGACGAAGGTTGCTGATGGTATTGCGGGAAATATCGGTAAGATTGATGCGAATTGGACTCCTATTGATGACAAGGATGTGTCGAAAAAGCATTTTGATGACCTGAAGGGAAGTTATACCACGGAGCTTGGTAAGCAGGAGACGGCGATGGAGAACGCGTATAAGGGCGATACATTACACAATGACAGTACCGCTATTCACGAGGCGATGAAGGTTATTGACGGCAAGGTGAAAGCGACATTGACCGAATTGGAAGTGGCCAGGAAGAATTTGGCTGCTTACGAAAGATTGGCCGTAGAAAGCAAGAAGACGGATATCCACAACTTGATAGTAGCGGAATTGGGCGAACTGTCAAATTTGGCATTGGGCAATAGTGAAAACCATTACGTAAATGGCCTGTTGGGCGAGAATACCAACCCGAAAGGCATGTATGTGATAGATTTCGATAATTGGGTGGCTAACGTGAATGCGGCTTGGAAGAGCCATTACAACGACAATAGTGACGAAAGCTGCCAGACGCGGGAAGACAACTTCAAAGAGGGCTACACTGATATTTGTGAAAAGATAAAGCAGGTATCTAAGGATGCTGAGACAAATATCAAAGTAGATAACACACTGGATACAGAATACGCAACTGTGAAAAATTCCGTGGATAGTTTGTATACCATATTGACTGTAGGTGACCCGACTACGGCAGCCAAAGCCTTTATCGAACAATTAGAGGCGGAGAAGAGCAAACTTGAAGGACAAGTTGCGAAGGATATTGCCGCAGCTTTTGAGAAGGGTAAATCCGATGAACAATATGGAACCATACATGGTGTATTGCAAACCATCAGAATGCAGGTGGTTACGATCGGAGCAAGTCGTGAGCAGGGTTACGTGGATGCTGTGAAAACTGATAACCAGACCCGTTACAATAGCTTTAACAGTGCCGTCGAGGATATGCGTAATTGCTACATCGAGGCTGTGGATGTGATAGGGCAGGTCAGCAAAGTACAGACTCCGGAACTGCTTAATGTCGTTAAGAGTGCGGTAGAAACAGCGAATGCAAGTATCCAAAACTACCTTCAAGAAATCAACAACATCGAGAATGAAGCTTTTGCAGCCTTTAGCGAGGCTCAAAATACAGACAAGATGTTGTTCGACCCTGATAAACAATATGAGGCCGACGTACGGGCATACGAAAGCAAGATTGACCAGATATTGTATACAATGGATGCAGCTGTGCAAAGTGCTACGTATACGTTCTTTGACGGAGAATATGAAACTGCGAATAAACTGTATGAAGATGCCCGTCAAGAATTGGTTGATGCCGATTATGTTACGGCTGATGAGGCGTTTGCTAACGTTAAGGCTGTCCTCGAAAAAGCAGAAGCTATCAAAGATTTCGTTCCGGGTCAGTTCAATATCACGAAAGTGGACGGCATCGTCTCTGATTTCGCTAATTTCGAAGCTTGGATTGCGGATGGAAAAGAACCTGCAGCAGTGTACGAATGGGAGACATTGTCTACCGATACCCTTAACCAATACAACAGCCATTTGACAGAATTGGAAGAATGGTATGAAAATGGTGCTTATCTTGAAGGAGTCGATGGAAAGAAATTCGTTGATGATATCAAGGCAACCCGGCCTACGTTGACAGAAGCTGAAAAGACGTATGCTGATAACACGGGCCATATTTATGGTGCTGTCATGGAAGAGTTGCATGCGAAGTTAGAACAGTTCGGTGTTCCAATGTATAAGGCTTATGTCGACGGGAAGAAGGAACATAACCTTTATGTGACCAATAATGACGTATATAACGTTCTTATTGAGAAAGTTGAAGCCTTGCAGGCTCCGTTGGATGAGGCTGCGAAGTATGTCGATGCCTATATCCTGACCGACACTTGCGGTGTGGAGGCTTTGCAAGCTCGTATCGACAGGCTGATGAGCGATTTGGAGACCAAACGTTACGAAGGTGGGTTGGATAACACTTACAAGACAACTGCCGAGAATGAATGCAAGAACATCACGACTTCTACCGAAAGAGTCTATCGATCGGCCAATATGAAAGAATCGGTTCAAATATTGGCAGAGTTCAATGTCTTGCAGGCCGCTTGTGCCGACGCACAGAATAAGGTGAAAGGCGATGCTGACGCTGAGGCAGAAGTAAACGCTTTGTCTACAGCTATCAAGGAAAAAATGGCTGCCTTTACGAAGGATACCGCTAAAGGCGGTGCAATCGACAACGCAGAAACTAAAGCCAAACAGCCGTTATTCTTGGCTTATGAGACTTGGATTGCAGGCATGCGTACGAAACTGGCAACTTACACGGATGCTGCTGCCACAGAGAATGCTTACACAGTTCTTATGAACCGTGCAGGAGAAGTGGAAGGAGATGTGAAGGTTGGACGAGAGACGCTTGCTGCATGTCATGCCAATGTACAGGGTAAATTCGAGGGCGATATGGCCGGACTTGAAAGTGATGTGGTAGCCGTGAAAGACGGTATAGAGCAGAACAAGGCGAACATGTTGTTCTATCAAGACAAGTTGAATCACAAGATGGATGTTATCTTATCTGATTTGAAGACGTTGTTGTCCGACATCGCAAAAGATCAGGAACGTTATACGCTCAACGATGAGGCTTACGAGGCTCGCAAGGCTGATATGGCTCATTTGAATGACTCGCTCACCACTGTAGTAGACAAGTTGACAGGCTTTGAGTATTACAAGGTAGACGAGAAGGCTAATGCAGAAAGTATAGCTGACATTACGGCCCATATCGGCAAATACGGTAAGGCTATGGATGAATACTATGCTGACATCGAGTTGGCTGGAGTGGATGCCGAAAATACGCTTAAATTCATTATGGACAAAGTGTTGTGGCGTATCGATTCTTTGGACTGTAAGGCTTCCGGCATAGAATATACGGGTGTGATTGATAAGGCGCAAAGTGACAGGAGTGAACTTGTTAAGTCTGTGAACAATCATACATTCATTGTCGAAGTTGAAGATGCCTTGAGAGATACTTTGAATCTTGTCAATAAGGATTTGAATATAATCGAAGAGTATAACGAACAGGCTAAAGACGGTTACGTCGATATAGACATCAATGGTAATAATATTGTTTCGACATCGATTCACTACGTAAAGGAAGCCCTTCCGCAAATTCAGGCCGCACTTGCAAAGCAGGAAGAACGGATGGCAAACGTACGTGAGACGATAGAAACCGAATCGTTCATACGGGGTGATGTATTGCGTGACGGCGTTGTCGATGTACTCGACTACACGGAATTGATGATGTATGTGCTCGACCCGTCTAAAGCCGAGGCTATCGCCGGTACGATCAAGTGGTATGCCGCAGATGTGAATGACGACGGTCGGATCAACGTGGCTGACCTGACGAAGCTCACGAACAAGATTATGGGCTACAATACAATGGAGGTCAGTCAAGTGGCACCTCGTGTACGTTTGGCAGAGCCTGCGATGACGCAGACCGAAGAAAGCGTAGAGATGAACATGGAAGAAGTCGGAGGTACGAAGCGTGTAGCCATCCTTCTGAAAAACGTGAACCCCTACGTAGCTTGTCAGATGGACGTGACGCTTCCCGCAGGCGTAACTTTGTTGGGAGAATCTTTGGGTGGAAGTGCAGACGACCACCAGTTGTATTCCAATACATTGGCCGATGGGACGACGCACCGCATCGTGGTAAGTTCGCTCCAGAATAAAGAGCTTAACGCAAATGGCGAAGCCCTGGTTTATTTGGAAGTATCGGGTCGTGCTGCTTCTAAGATGACCGTAGGCAATGTGCTTGCAGCAGATGCCGATGGCGTACTTTACAGCATCGGTGGCAGTGGCGAAGGCGGCGTAACCGGTATCAATGGTGTGCAGGCCAACCCAAGCGTGAAAGAGAAGATATACTCTGTGGGCGGTCAGATCATGGACAAGTTCACAAGAGGTATCAACATTATCCGTAATGCTGACGGTTCAGTGAAGAAAGTTTTGAAGAAGTAAGTGAATAAAGTCTCTGTGTGTAGGAAGCGTGGCTGCCACGTAAGGTGGCCGCGCTTTCCTTCTAAAGGATTAATGTAGAACAATAAAAACAGAACGTATGACAAAGAATACAAATACTTCGATGCGACGGTTTGCGGCGAAGTGCCTATGGATATGGGGCATGGTGATGGCTTTTGTGGCAAGTGCTGAAGCTGAGAACAAGGTCACCATTGATAATTTCAATATCAAGGTGGAAGAAGAGAAGACGATTTCTGTCTATTTGGAGAATAGCGATCCTATGGTGGGTTTGCAGATGGACTTCAAGCTTCCCAAAGGCTTGGATTTCGTTACGAATAGCGTACAACGCGATGAGGTGCGTTTGAGCCGTTCTTCTCACAGCATTTATATGAATGAGGTGCAAAGTTCCATGGACGATATGGCCAAAGGTATCAAGACGGTGCGCCTTCTCATTCAGCCCAATGGGATTTATAATATTGCAGGCGACTGCGGTGCCGTGGCTTATTTCAAAGTAAAGGCAAATGAGAATATGGTGGAAACCAGTGAAATCGTGTTGGATAACATTGTAGGCAGCAGTTCGGAGTTTGACGAAGAGACCGGTAACATCAAGGGGTACCACCTTGAGTCCTATACCGCACATGTGAGTCCGAACGTGGGCTTTTTCTATCTTACCGAAGACTCTATTTGCATGAAGAACGACGGTAGTGTTAAAAAAGTAAGCTTGGGCTTGCGTAACTATACGAGTGTCCGTGGTATGGAGGCAGTGTTGTCGTTGCCCGAAGGACTGTCATTGGATACGGAGGCCAACGGTGCACCTAAGTTTGAATATGGTGAACGTTTACCACAGAATTTGTCTATCTCTTCCAGTATTTTGGAAGACGGTCGTACCAAATTGGTGCTGAGTGGTCTGACGAGTGATACCCTCAAAGGAGATACGGGTGTGGTGTTTTCTTTCTTTGTGAAAGCTTCCGAGACTTTCCAAGAGGTTGCAGAACTTTCGTTGGATGAAATTATTTTGTCGGATAATGCAGGGCATGGCATTAATATGGAGGGTAAGTTAGTCATGGAGGTGATTAATTCTTTCATCGCCTACTATACTCCTGCCAATGACTCCATACAGGGCCTGCGTACGCGTTATGAGGCAGCCGTGGAGAAAATCAATACTGAGGCTGCCGATGTGAAAGACAGTGCGGTCGTCGTGAATGCCGTCCAGGAAGTGGCTACCCGTATTGAGGATTTGCGGAAGTCTGTGGACGAGGCTTACGCCAATGAAACGCTCCCGGTTATTTATGACGAGGTGTTGGCTCCTGTGGTTAGCATTGATACGGCTATCGTGAAGATGGTGGACGACGCTTTGGCTTTACAGGCAGCCAAGGTTGCCAATGACGAGGCTTTTGTCCGTCTGACAGAAGAAATCGGGGCTTTGCAGGCTAAATTAGACGCCGCTAAGACAACGATAGAAACGGATTATGCAGAGGTGGCAGGGCAGTTCACTGCCGACATTGCTGCTTTGCAGGAGGACATTGATTCCATCAGCAACGAAGTGAAGGGCTTGTACGAGGAAGTGAAGCTGACGGCCGAAAGCCAGATCGATGCAACGGCCATCGAAGCCGGAATCGAGAAGGTTTTGGCTGATGCTGAAGAAGCCCATAAAGGCAGCAGCATTTATGGCGTGAAGAATGCCAATGGCGCAGAACTTACCGGCATCTATACGGTAGATGGTCGTCGTGTGGCAGAACCTGTCAAAGGGCAGGTCAACATCTTCAAGTACTCTGACGGAACAGTGAAGAAGTTTTATATGAAATAATAGGTTGGTAGTTGCGTGCGCTGTGAAGCGCGTGCACTAAAAAAAGAGAACGCATAGGGGATGATTTCCTCTATGCGTTCTTTTTGCCTTATAGGGGCTGCGGTTTTACTGTTTCCCTTTGAAATCTTTTATGATACCTTGGCAAATCCAGTCGGCTAAGGCTTGGCGGTTGGACGGGATGACGAGGCGTTTCCGGTCGCGTTCGTTTTGCAGGTTGCCCAGTTCCAGGAAAGCTGCCGCCGGATTGGATTTTTTTAATACGTAGAGCGAACGTTCGCTTACCGTACCCCGGAATCCCCGGTTCGGTTGGTGTTTGTCGTATTTCCGTTCAAAGGTTTTGTGAATGTTTTCCGCCAGACGTTTTCCTAACTTGCTGCCGGGAGAGTGGTAGAAGAATACATCCACTTGGTCTTTCCGCCCACGGCTGTCCACGTGGATGAAGATGGCACGTTTGTATTTCTCTTTGTCCTTATACGTCAGTCGGTTGATGGCATCGCACCGCTGCTGTAGTCGGGCTATCTGGTCGAGCGGAATCGTTTGCCCGAGGCAGGTCTCACGGTCGCTGTTGGACAAATATCGGTCATCGCGGATGCCGTCTTTCTCATCCTGGATGATGATATGTACCTTGGCGCCTTTTTCCATCAATGCACGTCCCAACCGCAGGATGATGTCGTAGGCATACTCGTCTTCGTGCAATTCCCGGTTACCTGCTTTCCCGATGGCTCCGGGATCGGGACCTCCGTGCCCGCTGACCAGATACAAGCAAGCACCGTCTAACTCATGGGAACGGACGGATACGTTTTGGTATGACGGGCCGAAAAGCGGTTCTACGACGCTAGTCTTACGGCTGCCTGCCCGCGCTTTTTTCCCGGACTTCTTACCGGTGGGAAGCCGATAACTACGTCCCAGTATCAAGCCTCCGTCACGGGTCAGTTTCCCTTTGTTGATTTCCAGAAACTCCTTTTGGGCTGCACGGGAAGTGTAGCCAAAACGTTGGAGAAATGTCGATACGCCTTCTCCGTTTTTAGGTTTGGCGCATTCTTGGGCGTATGAAGCCGATGCCAGACAGCAACCCGTCCAAAATGCAAAGAGGAAAAGTTTACGGATGTTCATGTTCACAAAGATAATGCAAATCGGACGCAAAATCTTAAGCTTGCTTGAATATTTTGCCGTGATGTGGCTTATTTTATGAAAAGATATGTTTTAGGGGATATGCGTGCAGAAAAAAGCAACCGGTAACCGGAGGGGTACGAAAAAGGCACATTCCCCCTTTTCGGGATGGAATGTGCCAAATCAGGATTTGCAGCTTTTTTCTGTTTAGTCATCCATGTCCATGTCGATGACATTGAATTGCTTGTCAAATTTGATTTCCCAGAAGTTGGACAGTTTCACTTCGTAGGTGTAACGGTCGCGCTCCAATTTGAGGATGGCAGCATTGGGATGGCTTTCTTTTACGAACTTTGTGATTTGGGCGGGAACGGCTTTCGTCGGTACGCTACTGCGTTTGCAATCCAATTCTGTCCATTCGCCGTTCTTGTCGAACTCAACCCCGTTGCCGTTGACAAACACGACATCGTAGCTCGTGTCCAAGAATCCTTTCTCCATTTTGGTGAATGCCACCTTTTCCGTGGGGAAGTTCTGTTTGATGAAGGTCTGTGCTTTAGCAGGCAGCTTGTCGAATGTGATGGGTTTGTCGTTGTCGGCCTGAGCGACTTGTAAAGTGAATACACTCAGCAGTAAGAATAATAACTTTTTCATAATGTTCATTTTTTGAAAGTTAGACATTTGTTTCTTTTTGATGATACAAAGTAAAGGATTGATTCTGGAAAGAAATGGGAAAACAAACGGCAGGAGTGTTAAACTGTGTAAAATAAAATATCCCCGTCCTTTGGAGTAGAGGGCGGGGATATGGGTATATGCGGTAGTAACCAAACGCTTAGCGCATATCTTGATATTTGATTTCGTCTTTGTCGCTGTATTTCAAGTTCTCGCCGGCCATTCCCCAAATAAAGCTATAGTTGCTGGTTCCGGCAGCAGCGTGGATGCTCCATTCTGGCGAAGTGATGGCTTGCTCATTGTGTAACCATACGAGGCGTTCCTCTTTCGGCTCGCCCATCAAATGGCAGATGGCGTTGCCGTCGGTTACGTTGAAATAGAAGTAAGCTTCCATCCGGCGTGTGTGCGTGTGTGCGGGCATCGTGTTCCACACGGAACCCGGAGCCAGTTCCGTGAGTCCCATTTGCAGTTGGTTCGTGCCGCCGCCTTTCACTTTCTCCAAAACGTCTTTTACGATTAACTGGTTGACCACACGGTCGTTGCTTTCTTCCATCTTGCCGTAATGGTCGGAGATGCCCAATACATATTTCTTGGGGTTGGCTTTCTGTAACTTTGCATCTGTCGTGATCAACTGGGTGATGAACTGCTTGTATGCGGGAGCCGAGTTGATGTAGAATTTGGCCGGTTTGGCCGGGTCGTTGCTCTTGAAGGTAACTTCTTTGTTGCCGCAGCCTACGTAGAGAGCCTCTTTGTATTTCATTTCGTATGCTTTGCCGTCTACAGTTACCACACCGTCTCCACCGACATTGATTACGCCCAATTCCCGGCGTTCCAAAAAGTAGGTGATTTCCGGTCCGAGTTCATGGAACTTCTCCAGTTTCAGAACCTTGTTTACCGGCATTACTCCGCCGTAAATCAGACGGTCATACAGGGTATACGTGAGGTTGATTTCATCCGGAGCCATGACTTTGTCCATCATGAAAGCACTGCGCAGGCGTTCGGTGTCGTAGTGTTTGACATCCTGCGGATGGCAGGCGGTCTGTACTTTGTAGTTCATCTGGGCGTTCGTCGCCAGTGCGCCGAGGCCGAGGCAAAGAGCCAATGCAAATCTTTTCATTTTCTTTCTGTTTTTGATTATGTGATGTTAGATTCAAATGCGTGGTATGCGTCCGCGTCTTAGTACTTCTTGCGGACGATGGCACGGCGGTTGAGGACAGCCAGTCCGAGCGTGCAGACCACGAGGACGGCCGGACCCACATATTTCACCGTGTGTGTCAGGTGGAAGATGACCCATGCCAGCGGACTGGAGGCAAAGTCGAGCGCACCGCCCTCGAAACCTTCGGGGATGGCTACGGCCGTGTCCTTCGTGATGTTGAATACATCGTGTGCCGCACTGGTGAAGTAGGGCGCGAGGTTCGTCACGAAATACAGCCCGATGACCATCAGGATAAGGCCGATGATGAACGTCTTCACCACATTGCCGTTCGTGATGGGCAGGATGATGGGGAACACGTAGAACATGCCGGCCAACGAAGCCAAAGGCAGGAACTGGTTGCCCGGCAGGACGACGGCGAGGAACAGCGTGACGGGAATGAGCAGCAACGATACGACGAGCGTGGTCGGGTGGCCGATGACCAAGGCCGGACTCATACCGATGTGCAGACCGGCATTCTCACCGAATTTGCGGGCAATCATCTGGCGCGTGGCGTCGGAGATGGGGCGCAGGCCTTCGATGAACAGTCCCGTGATGCGGGGAATCAGCTCCATGACGGCTCCCATCTTGATACCCAGTCCGAGGATACCCGGAATGCCGTCCACCAGTTCCTGACCGTTCTTGCAGGCCAATGCACCGATGCCGCATCCCACCAATACGCCGAGGAAGAGCGGTTCGCCCAGGATGCCGAATTTCTTCTTCATGCCTTCCGCGTCGATATACAGTTTGTTGAATCCCGGAATCAGGTCGAGTGCCTTGTTGATGAGGATGGCGAAAGGCATGAACCCTTGGCAGAAAGGCTGCGGGATGGAGATGCCGTCCATCTTATCATAGAATTTCTGGAATTTGGGAGCCGTGTAGTCGGCGGCTATCAGCGTCAGGATATAACAGATGACGGCAGCAAAGAAACCCCATGCGATGTTGTCCATCGTGTAGTAGACCATCGCGCCGATGAAGGCGAAATGCCAATAGTTCCACAGGTCGATGTTGACGGTCTTTGTCGTTTTGGTGAGGAGCATCAGGATGTTCACTCCGAGGCATACGGGAATGATGAATGCGCCTACCGATGTGTTGTAAGCCACGGCGGCTGCCGCAGGCCATCCCATGTCGAACACTTCGAGGTTGAGATCGTAAATCTCCACCACTTTTGAGAGCGAGGGGCTGAGGCTGCTGGTGAGCAACGCCGTAATGACCGATAATCCCACGAAACCGACACCCACGTAAAGGCCGCTTTGTAAGGCTTTTCCGAACTTGATTTTGATACAAACGCCCAGTATGGTAAAGATAATGGGCATCATGACTGCGGCCCCGAGGCCGATGATGTAACCGAATACAGCTTCCATATTCCTAATTTTCTTGGTATTAATTCGTAAATGATTAGGTGCGGCAAAATTAAATAAAACTATTGGTAACGCAAACAGAATTGAGAAAAAAAAGATGGGAAAGGGAAAATAAGGCGGATGAGGCAGGACGTGAAATACTGACAATATGTCAGCCTTTTACGCATAAGCACCGGGTCGTAAAAGGCTCAAATAGAGAGAATATGTTAAATTCGAACCGGTATATGGCCCGTTTTATGTATTTATGACGCATTTCTTTTGAATTCGGGGTTCCAATCTCATGAGATTGGAATTTCGTTTGGCTGAAAGCGGAAAAAGTTTTGGAGCAGAAAAAAATGGAGTTGTCCGCTTGGCGGCCGGAAACGGTCTTCCGTGCGGCGGAAAAGGGGCCGGTAAACGGTGTAAAAGGGAGGGCAGAAGGGCTTTTTTTGATTTATCTGAAGGATTTCCGTGCGCCAAATCCTCATGCTTTTTGTCACGGGAAAGGCTGACGGATGTCGTTTGCATGCGGGGCATGCCGCATGGCGGTGTGGAGAGGGGGGCTTTTTGTAAGCGAAAACCTCGCTCGTGGTTGCGGAATGTAAAAACGTCGGCTTGAAATGCCGACGTTTTTTGTCACCTCGCCCGAATAAAGAGGCGGATAGACGATTCTCGTGAGGTTGGTCTGACATTTTGTCAGACGAAACATTCCGGTTCGCGGCGTGCACTGAAGTTCTGGTGCAACATGGCAGTATAAGGGGTGTCGAAAGTGCGTCCGCCTACGGGGCAGAACTTGACGCAAGCACAGCATTTGGTGCACAAGTCCGCACGGGTGGCAGAGCGTCCGTCGGCTATGGTGATGGCACCGGTGGGGCACCAGTCCACGCATTCTCCGCAACCGTAGCAGTTGTCATTCACTACCGGGGCCTGCGGTGTGGAGGGGCCAAGGGTCTTGTAGGGTACGTTGCCCTTCATCGCGGGCGCGGTCACAAGGTTTTCCAACGGGCTGTCGTAGGTCAGGGCGAAGTCGCGTGCATCCGTGGCCGGAGGGTTTTGCAAGTCCAGTTGGCGCAACAGGCTGCCGTATGCCTGCGCCCCGAAAGCGGCGGCCTTCTGCAAGTCGGCGGCATCGGGACGGCCTTCGGCAATGGGCATGCCTGGGCGGCTGTAGGAGTGTTCGCCCACGAATGCCGCGCCGCAGAGGGGCGTGAACCCTTGGGCGTGCAGGAGGTCGCGGAGCTGTACCAAGGCATCCTCGTAGTCGCGGTTGCCATAGACCACCACCGGGATGGCGATGCTGTTTTCCGCCCGCAGGCGGGCGATGCGTCGGACGGCTACCGGGGCCACAAGTCCCCCGTAGACGGGGGCGGCCACGATGCAGATGGCATTGCGTACCGCAATGGGCATGCCGGCGGGGTCGGTGGTCAGGTCGATTTCCTCACGGCGTGCGATGCGCGTGCCGTCGGCGATGGCGCGTGCGATTTTCATCGAAGTGTGCGTGGGCGAGAAGTAGGCCACACAAAGCTTGTCTAACTGCATGGTTTCCTCCTTCCTTTACATTTCCGAGATTTTGTAACCCTCTTCGGCCAACGCGGCCTGTAATTCTTCCAAGGGAATCACGTCTCCTGAGTATTCGATGACGGCCACGGGAGGGTCTAAGGTGACAATGGCGTTCACGCCCTTGATGTTGTTCAATGCCTTTTCCACATGTGCGCGGCAATGGTCGCACATCATGCCTTCCACTTTATATTCTTTCTTCATTTTTGCATAGAATTTTGAAATTTCGGTTTCTTCATGTTGCAGCCTGACCCGTTTCAGCCGCAGGCTGTTCGTCACGACGCATACGCTGCTCATGGCCATGGCCGCCCCGGCTATCATCGGGTTGAGCAGGAAGCCGCAAAGGGGGTAGAGAACCCCGGCGGCTATGGGTATTCCTATTATATTATAGATGAAAGCCCAGAACAGGTTCTGCCGGATGGTGCGCACGGTGCGTGCGGACAGCCGTATGGCATCCGGAATCTTGGACGGGTCGGACGAGATAATCGTCATTTGCGCCACGTCCATGGCGATGTCGCTGCCCCGTCCCATGGCGATGCTCAGGTCGGCTTGGGCCAAGGCGGCACTGTCGTTGATGCCGTCGCCCACCATGGCCACCTTCCGTCCGGCACGCTGTAGCTTTTCGATGAAGGCTACCTTGTCTTTCGGGGTTGCTTCTGCCTGGTAATAGAAGGTGCCGATAGCGGTGGCCACGTTGCCTACCGCGTAGGAACTGTCGCCCGACAATATACATGCTTTTATGCCCATTTCGTCCAGTTCCGCCACGATGCCGATTGCCGTTTCTTTGATACGGTCGCCTATGGGCATGACGGCAAGCACCTCCTTTTCATTGGCAAAATAGACGATGGTGGCTCCCGTTTTGTTCATCCAATCGGCCATCTCGTTCAGTCTTTGGCTGACGCTGATGTGGTGTTCGTCAATCAGGCGGCGGTTGCCTACGAAGTACGTCTTGCCGCCATGGCATCCTTTCACGCCCCAACCCGTGATGCTCTTGAAACCGGTGATGGGGACTTCCCGTCCCTGGATGTGCTTCACGATGGCTTCTGCCAAAGGATGTTCCGAACGTTTTTCGATGCTGTAAAGGATATCGGACAAATTTGCCGCACCGTCTTCTTCCCAGAAGATACCCGAGACGATAGGGTGCCCTTCGGTGAGCGTGCCCGTCTTGTCCAATACGACGGTGTCTATTTTCCGCGCGGTTTCCAAGCTTTCAGCGTCTTTGATGAGGATGCCGTGTTCGGCTGCCTTGCCGATGCCCACCATGATGGCTGTCGGCGTGGCCAGTCCAAGCGCACAGGGACAGGCGATGATGAGTACGGTGACCAAAGCCAGCAGGCCGTGCGTGAAACCGTCCGACGGGGCGAGTACCCACCACAAGGCGAATGAAAGGAGGGCGATGCCGATGATGGCCGGTACGAATATGGCCGCGATGCGGTCTACTAACCGTTGCACAGGGGCTTTGCTGCCTTGCGCGTCCTGTACCATGCGGATGATGTGAGCCAGTACGGTGTCGGCTCCTACTTTTTCGGCATGGAAACGGAACGCCCCCCTTTGGTTGATGGTGCCTGCGAAAACGTGTGCCCCTTCGCGTTTGGCTACGGGCGCAGGCTCGCCGCTCAGCATGCTTTCGTCGACGTACGAACTGCCCGAGACGATGGAGCCGTCCACGGCAATCCGTTCGCCGGGACGGACGGAGACGGTTTGCCCCCGTTGCAGGTCGTCGATGCTGATTTCATGTGTTTCTCCACGGTCGTCCACGATGGTGACCGTACGGGGTTGCAGCCCCATGAGCTTGCGGATGGCCGTCGATGTGTTGCCCTTGGCCCTTTCTTCCAAGAGTCGTCCCAGCAGGATAAAGGCGATGATGACGCTCGCCGCTTCGAAATAGACGTGTGGTTCTACGCCCCGTGCCGTCCAGAATTCCGGGAAGAGCATGTTGAATAGGCTGAAGACGTAGGCAATGAGCGTGCTGTTCGACACCAAGGTGTCCATATTGGCCGTGCCGTGCCGCAGTTGTCGCCAGGCGTTGCGGTGGAAATCCCGTCCCAACCAGAGGACGACGGGGGTGGATAATGCCCATGAGATGAGGTCGGCGTATGGCATGTGCATGAAAAACATGCCGATGACGGCCACGGGCAGGGCGAGGATGATGGCCCAGACGGTGCGTTGCCGCAAGCGTCGGTACTTCTCGTCGTGCGCCTGTTCCGCCCGGTCTTCCAACTGTTTGCGGTCATCGCCCACCAACAGATCGTAACCCGCAGCCTGCAAAGCCGCTTTCAGTTGTTCGGGGCTGCATTGTGCCGTGTCGTATTCCACGGTAGCCGTGGACGCCGCGTAGTTGACGGAGGCCGTGCGCACCCCCGGTTGTCCGTTGAGGGTCTTGTCCACCCGTGCGGCGCAGGCGGCGCAACTCATCCCCAATACGGGGAACGTCCTTTTTTCTATGTGTCCTTGGTTCATCTTGCTTGTCTTTTTCCGCAAAGATAATGCAAATAAGCATAGGGGCGAGGATATTTGTCGTATCTTTGCGCTTCTAAGGCATAAAAATATGAAGAACGGATTGTTGGAAGTCGGATGTGACCCGATGGGGCAGGCCATCCGTGACTATTATGAGACAGGCAGGGCCGGTCGCCTGCGGGTGTTCTCCCCGCAGTTTGACGAGGACGAGATGCCGGTCGGCACGTTGTTCCGTGAAGAGGAGGATATGCCGCCATTGGAACGGAAAGCTTTGGACTTGTGTCGCGGGCGGGTATTGGATGTCGGTGCCGGGGCTGGCTGCCACAGCTTGGCCTTGCAAAGGCGAGGGTTAGACGTGACGGCGGTGGACATCTCGCCGTTGTCGGTGGACGTGATGCGTCGGCGTGGGGTGAGGCAGGCTTGGGAGGCGGATGTCTTCGACGAGGCTTTCGCCGGATGTTACGATACGGTGCTGATGCTGATGAACGGTTCCGGCATCATCGGGCGGCTGGAACGCATGCCCTTGTTTTTCCGTCGCATGAAGCAACTGTTGGCACCCGGCGGTTGCGTGTTGTTGGATTCCAGTGACTTGCGCTATATTTATGAAGACGAAGACGGCGCGATGGATATCGACCTGAATGCCGGTTACTACGGTGAGTTGGATTTCCGGATGCAGTACAAGCGAGTGAAAGGCGCACCTTTCCCGTGGCTTTATGTGGACTTCGACACTTTGGCCTATTATGCGCAGGAAAACGGTTTCCGTGCGGAACGGTTGCAGGACGGGGAACATTATGATTATCTGGCGCGGTTGTCCGTAGTGTTATAAATACAAGAGACGGCCTCCTCGCGGAGACCGTCTCTGACCAACCTTCCTTACTTCGTCCGTAGATGGAGAGAAAACGGACGGGCAAGGCTTTTTATGAGATTACTTTCTCTTTTTGTCATTATTTTGCACCTTGTGCAATGGTGAACGTCATGTCTACATGGTCGTCCGGCATGTTCGTGATTGCGCCCCACGGAGAATCGGCACTGATACGGATGGTTACCGTATAAGCCGTGGCGAAAGACGCTTGTTTGGCATCGTCCGTGAACGAAACTTCACCGGTAGAGCTGTCTACGTTGACATATTGGTCGGCAATGGCCGCTCCGGTCTTCGGGTCGATGACATGGAATGACGGGGCAGTCATGCCATATACAGCTGTCGAAAACGGATCCTTGCTGAAGTCGGACAACCAGTTGCCTTTATCGTCTTGGCCGGTCTTCACCTTGGCACCGTTTTCCCATATAGTGCGTCCGGCGACATCAACCCATTGGGCGCCTTCGGCCACGTCATAAGTCTTAGACAAGTCGGTGACGCTCATGGCCATCTGAGTCGGGTTCGTCCATGTTCCGCTCAATGCCTGTACGCTGATCTTACAGTTGGTTGCGCCAATCTTTGTACCGTTGTAGTCCAAATAGATTTCAAATTCAACGACTTTGCCGTTATATTGGGTCTTGTCGTAAGTAAGTGCCCTGGTGGCAGAGTTGTAGCTGACACCGTCAGTATTTGTGAGTCCCTTGGCTTTGATGACGAGGGTGAAGCCGAGGTCGGCGGCCTGTTGGCTCAATGCGGCATAGTCGGCGAACAAGTCTTCGGCATTGAACGTGTTGCCCACGCTTTCCACCTTGTCGGTTGTGCCGTCAGCCCATTCAATCTGCGGTCTGTATTCGATGGTCTGACCGTCTTCTGTCCAACGGGTCGGGTTCTTCTCGATTACAGTGACAGGATACTGCATCTTGCTGACGTTTACATGGATGATGTAAGAGTCGGTCTGCGTGGTACTGCTGTTTTGTTCCTTCAATGTGATATCGAGTTTCTTGGCTTCACCGGTATTCATTTGGGCAGGAACGACGATGTACAGCGTGTTGTCGTTTGCTACCTTGTCGGTTGCTGCAGGCATTTTTTCCAAGATGTCTTTACCGGTCATCAGGCACAACTTGGCCAAGTCTGCCGGTTCGTTTTCATCGATAAGCTCCATGAAGTCACCGCGTGACAGTTCGGTCGCTTTGATGATTTCATCCATTTCGTCGCTGCTCAGGGCAATGAACTGGATGTCCTTGTTCCATGTCAGTTCCTTGGTTTCCTGTACGTCATGCTCTACAACGCGGCGTGCGATGGTCACTTCTTTGTATGCCGGAGCCTTGAGTTGGAACGAACCGAAGTCGGCCACGGGGGTGACAGTGACTTTACGTCCGATCATGGCATTCGATGCATTCGGCAATGTAAGTTGGCCGTTTTCGATCTTGAACCAGTTGTCGTCGCTCTTGTCATCGTTCGTCAACGTGGACAGTTCGTAGGAAATCGTAGTCGGAACGCCGTATTCTCCTACCATGTCTTCCACGATTACGGAACCATCTTCAGCCTTACCTACGACTTTGCGGTTCTTGCTGTAGTCCAACATGCTGTTGCTGCCATCCGGATTCATGTAAGGCAAGCTCGTTGAGGAACTGTTGTCGTTCGTGATTTCAATGGTTTTCACCTTGTCCGTCACTCTCGTTGCCTTGAAATAGGTCGTGGTCAGGTCCGTGTTGTCCTTTGCGCTTCCCGTGCTTTCTTCTCCTTCGGCAGGTTGTGGGTCTACGGCCTTAATGACGGCGCAAACGGCCCAAATCTCATTCTCGCCAATTTCTGTCTCTACGGAGTATTCGATGATGCCGGATTCTGCGTCGACTAAAACGGGGGCTCCTGCCGTCTTCACTTTAGAGAAGCTTTTCTTGCTGATTAGCGAGCCGTCGAAAGTCAAGGTATATTTGGCGTTTTCTCCTATGAAGTCGTTGGCTTTAGAGGCCGGAGACACGCGGAATTGGATTTTGTTGGATGCTATGCCTTGTGCCACCGTCTCGTATTTGTCCGCTGTCGTGAGCTTTTCGTTGTACACTTTCAGCACGGAAGACTTCAACAAATAGCCTCCTTCTTCGGTAGAAGTAAGGTTCGGGATGTACACCACGCTTTGAATCATGTCGAACTTGGCCATTTCGGCTTTCAGTGCGTTGAATTGTTCAACCAAGCCCGGGTCGCTCGGGTCTACGCCCGGAGTTTCGCTGCCGCTGCCCGTCAATGCTTCTTGCAGCTCTTTGATGTCTTGGCAAATGTCGGCAAAGCTGCTGTATCCCGTGCCGGTCAGTAATTCGGTCACGATAGTGTTCTTCCATTCTTCAAGGGCGGCCAGACGGTAGAGGATGCTTCCGGCTTCCGTTTCTTTGCCGATTTGTTGTTGCAGGGTGGTAAGCGAACTTACCGTGGTGGGCAATGCCTTGATGGCTGCCAAGATGGTCGGGTCGGAAATAGTCGTAGCCGCTTCTTCGCTGATTTTAGCTATCAGGTTGTTGATCTGGCTTACGTTTGCAGTCAGTTTAGCCAATTCCTGTCCGTTGTTCTTAATCCATTTCTCCACTTCCACCAAACGGTTTTCTACGTCTGTAAGGTTCGTTACAGCCGTATCCAATTCAGACTTGATGCTGTCCACGGTAGCTTGGTCGGCTTTGTCGGCAATGGCTTTCTCCAAATCGGTACGCAGGCTGTTGACTTTGCTTTCCAACTCAGTCTTTTGTTTCTCAAGGTCGCTTTGGGTCTTATCCAAGTCGCCTTCTATTCCATTTACCTGTGCGACCAGTTCGCTGACCTGGGAACTCAATTCACCGATTTTGGTGATGTCGTTCTCTGTGATGGCTGTTTGGAGTGCAGCCACGGTTTCCTGTAAGTCCTTCACGGCCTGTGCGTCGGCTTTGCCCGCTGTCAGTGCGTTGATGTCCTCCTGCAGGGCGGCTTGAGCTTCTTGCAAGGCTTTCAGGGCTTCTGCGGTTGAAACATCTACCGTTTGTTTCAATGCGTCTACTTGCGATTGTAGATTGGCAATGTCGTCATCGTAATCTGAGCAGCCGACCCAAACCGGGGTACTGGCAATCAATGCGCAAAACATCGCAACACTAATAAACTTCTTCTTCATAATAAAACAAATTAATTAAAAAATATATGTTCTCTACTTTCCTGTTTTTAGAATCATATTCTTTTCTCTCTCTATGCAAGAGGTGGAAAAAGGGAATGTAGGCCTGTCTATTATATGTGAGTCATAGTGCTTTAGAACCATCTTCCAAATCTGTTCTTTCGTGTTTTTTTAGTAAATCGTTTGTTTTTCGGTGAAAAAAAGACCGATTATTTTGTGGGTTTAAGTATTTTATCTACATTTGCATCGGATTTATCCACCTCTTGCATAGAGATGGAATAATAATATTGAGGATATATTGCTGAATAGGAGAGCGTTGAAGTTTTTGTTGAAGGTTGCCTGATTCGTTTCTTTATTTTACTTCTTCTATTTGCAGTTTCAAATATTTTTCTTGTTGCAGCATCAATGTTGCGGTGGTCTAGCGAAGTGAGATAGATGGAAGTGGTCTTTTCATTGGAATGCCCCATAGATTCGCTGATGACGTGCATCGGGATATGAAGCTTTAAGGCTTCCGAGGCCCATGAATGCCTCGGGACGTAAGAGGTGAGCGTGGCTTTCTCTCCTAACAATTCGGATAGCTTTTTTAAATTGAGATTGTATGTCCGTAAGGCTGAGTCGTAAACGGACTGTCGGAATTCTGTGGTTTTCATTACAGGGAAAAGAAACTCCGATTGGGGAGAGGCGTATTTATTGATGATGGTTCTCATGATTCTGTCTACCTTGACAGAGAGCAGACGTCCGGTTTTACTCCGATAATAGGAAAGGCGTCCGTTTTGCAGATTTTCCTTTTTTAGTTTGGCGAAGTCTATGAAAGGCATACCTTGTGCGAAAAAGCAAAATACAAATGTATCGCGACTGAATTCCATACTTTTATTGAGCTTCTTATATTGCATGAGTTTGATGATGACATCGATGTTTACAGCCCGTTTTCGGGTTTTGTCTACTCCCGTATAGACGTTGCCGAAGGGGTCTCGAAGCTTCAGATTGAGCATGGCAATTCCTTTTTTATAAGCCGCATGCAATGTGCGGATATAAAAGGAACTGCTGTTTTTGGTGATACCACGTTCGTGTTGTAGGTAGGTTTCGTAAGATGCGATTAATTCTTCGGTGATAGATTCGAAGCTTACAGAGCGACAGTAGCCTTTGGTTTGGAGGAAATGTGTAAAGGAACGCAGGGATGATTGGTAGTTCGCAGATGTTTTGATTTTGTTGCGCATCTTTTTTTCTTGGATTTGATTTTGCATGAAAGACAAGAAGTCGGCTTTCTTGCTTTTACAGATTGTTGATTTCTTCATTTTACGATTTTTTGTGTAAGACAATACTGTGTTTTTTACTTTATCTTGCAGAAAAAAACAGACTGCCTTTAGGTGACAGTCAGATGGAGGGCGGACAATATAAAAAAGAATCCTTCTTGCCGGATGAACTCCATGCAAGAAGGATTCTTTTTTTAGGTAAAGAAATAAAAGAGCCTTGTTTAGAACAGCTTTTCCGGGTATTCTCCTGCTGCTACCAAGGAGGCAATCTTTTCTACTGTGGCTTCACGGTCGGCAGCGTATGTTACACCGAACCATTTGCTGGTAGTGTCGAGCACTTCTACCGTAGCGGTACCTTCGTTGATGAGCTTATTCACCATCAGCGGGATGAAGAACTCGGCTTTCGGGTTTTCCATGTTCTTCGGATTACTCAGGAACTCTTTGAAATATTCTTCGCTATGCTGGAAGTAGTCGGGAGTGAAGCCCCACATGTTCATGCTGACCGGTACGTTCTCTTCCAACGGAATCCATTTGCCTTCTTCGTCTTTGTAGCAGATAGGACCGTCCACACGCATGATTTCCGTACGTTCCACCACATCTTTCAAGTGATGATGGTCGTCGTACATGCAGACACCACGTGCTACGGAGCCGTTTTCGCTGAGCGTATTGCAGCAACGGAAGCCCACCATGGCGTATGTGTTTTGGCTGCCTTCCGGCAATTCGCTCAGGAACTTTCCGATGGTGGCGAATGCGTCGCGGCCGTAGAAGTCATCACAGTTGATGACACAGAACGGTTCTTTGATGACATCTTTACCCATCAATACGGCATGGTTCGTACCCCATGGCTTTACACGGCCTTCCGGGCATGTAAAGCCTTCGGGCAGTGCGTCCAGACTTTGGAATACCAACTCAGCCGGAATCTTTCCTTCGTATTTTGAAAGGATTTGTGTGCGGAATTGTTCTTCAAAGTCTTTGCGGATGACAAAGACGATTTTGCCGAAACCGGCACGGATGGCATCATAGATAGAATAGTCCATGATGGTTTCGCCATTCGGACCCAGTCCGTCCAATTGTTTCAAACCGCCATAACGGCTGCCCATTCCGGCAGCCAACAAGAAAAGTGTAGGTTTCATATTCGTTCGTTTAAAAGTTAAATATTTACGTTCTGTATTGCAAAAGTAGCTTTTTTATTTGAGACAACCGTCCTTTCTTCTTCCTTTTTTTATGCGGTATATGAGTGTGCAGGCAAACGTTGTACCTAATATGGTATCCCGTAAGTTTAGAACGGATAACCTACGGCAAAATGGTATCCCAGACTGTCTTTGAATTTCGGCATGTTGTAATAGCCGCTCTTTCCTGTGTCGTAAGGAGCGTGAAGTCCCACTCCGACATCGAAACGCAATACGAGGAAATCGAGGTCGCAACGAATACCCAATCCTGTGCCTAAAGCCAAGTCCTTGCCGAATCTTGAAATGTCGAAAGTTCCTCCCGGACGATTTACGTCTGCATCCAGAAGCCAAACGTTTCCTGCATCCAGGAATACGGCTCCGGAAAGCATAGAAACGATGGGGAAGCGATACTCAGCGTTCATTTCGATTTTGAAGTCTCCCATCTGGTCGATATAGGAATAGGCCGACGCGCCCGGAATATAGCTACCCGGCCCCACGCCTCGGACGGTGAACGCACGGATACTGTTGGCACCACCTACGCTGAAGAGGTCGTTGTAAGGAGCTGCGGTAGAGTTTCCGTAACTGAATATCACGCCGGTTCCCACTCGTGTGGCGATACTTGTACGGGGAGTAAGGCGGAATTCTTCTCTGAACTCAGCCAGAAAACGGATATACTGTGCAAAAGGCACGTTGAAAAGTTTCTTGTCTTTTTGGTTGAACGGTTTACCGAAAGCGGCGTAAATACCGGAGGTGATGTTTCCGCTTTCTTTCACTTCAAAAATGAAAGTACGCGGATTACGTGCTCTGCGCGGACTGGAGTAAGTGAAAGTGTAGCGCATGGAAGGCACGAACTGGTCGCGCATGCTTACGTAGAGGGCCTGGTTGACGTTCATGATAGAGTCGAAAGTAGCGGTTGTACTCAACAGTTCGTCGTAATCCAAGCGGAACGGGACGAATTCGTGTTTGATGGTAGGACGTGCTTGGTAAGTATAGGCTGCCCGTGCGCTCAAAGACACCATGCCGAAATAGTTGGCCCGGTTCATCCATGTAGCATCCAATACGAACGAGGTGCTCGTTTTGGCGCGTCGGGAGAACTTACGTGCCCCGGGAAATATCAGTCGGGGATAGTCCAATGACAATGAAGTACCGTATTCGTAGGAGTTGATGACGGAACTGCGTCCTTTTACGGTAGAGTTGGTTTGCCATTCGTATGAACCGTGTACTTCGAATTTCAATTTTTCAGCACCCCGGAAAGCATTACGTTTGGACATGCTGAACGAGAGGCCCGGCCCAATCTGCCCGTTGCTTTTAGAGGTTACCTTTGTGGTGAACTCCCCATCGTAAGGTTTGTCCAGGATTCCAGTAATTTCGATGTCGAGCGTATCGTTGAGCGCAGTGGTGTCACGCGGAACGTATTTCAGGTTTACCGTGCTGAACACATTCATTTCGGAGAGTTGCTGTTGTACGAAGCTCATGATGTCCTGTCGGTAGAGCATGCCTTTCCGATAGAACAGGTTGCGTCGTAGGGCACCGAAGCGCAAGGGAATTTTTCCTTTCTTTCCTCCATTATAATATAAGGTGTAGTCGCGAAACCGTAGCGTGTCGGTCAGTTCGTAAGATTCATTGTTGAACAGGTTGACGGTGGTTCGTCCAAGGTAATACCTTTTGTTGGCCGATGCAGGAATGCCGTCGGCCGGCACGACTTGCAGTTGTACGAATCCCGGTCGCTGTATGGTGTCGGCACGGTAGGTAATGTATTCTGGTTTATAGTAGAAATAACCGGAATTACGGAACATGTTATAAATACGTGTTCTTTCGGCATCGAGATTGATTACGCTGAACGGATCACCGCTGAAAAGGGTACGTTGCCGGAACGTTTCCCGTATCAGGCTGTCGCCCACAGCCGGAAAGCGAAGGTAGGCTATGGAGTCCAGGCGAAACAAGTTGCGCGGTCTGACGGTATAGCTGATTTTGGCCTTTTTGGGGTTCTTTTCCGGTAGGATTTCATAATCCACGGTGCCGTTGAAATAACCGTAGTTCCGGAGTGTGTTTTGTGCCACGAGTGCACGGGTCTTCGGGTTGACGGTGCTGATGAAAACCGGAGTACCTGCAAATGTGTCGAACAGCCATTTTGCGAAGCGTGACTTCTTACCCACCAAGGCGTTGTATATCCACAGTCCGGTGGGGAACGGAATACGGTAGGACGAACTTCCGAAAAGAGCGTTGTTGGGGGCGTAAGCCAGTGCCGCATCCACTTCTTCCTTCGCCGTTTCATACGCCTCTTCTTCGATACGTTGCACGGCGGTGATGGAATCCTTTTGCTCCTGTGTCAATTCCTCTTTCCGTTTCAGCACGGACAAATCTCTTTGTGTGAGTAAGTCGTCTACCGCTTTGTAAGCATCGGCAAGAGAGGTAATGACTCCCTCTTCCTCCTTTTGTTTGGCCTTTTTCTTGGCTTTCTTTTTCGATTTTTGGCCATAGTCTATTTCCTTGATACCGGTGTACAGAACCTCTTCTTCGGGAAGGTTCTTGGTCGTTGAGCAACCTGCGGCCAAACCGCAGCATAGGATAATGCCACAATATATCTTCAGTCTTGCCTTCATCATTTTTTCTCTTTTTCGTGTTGAGGTTCATTCTTTTTTCTGTTCTTGAAGATGAACAGTTCCCCTAAACGTGTCATTTTGCGTCTTAGTACGAGACCGGCTCCCATTTCGGTGATTTCGCCTTCCAACAAAGATTCATAACTCTTGTCATAGAATAGGGTGACATAACGAGTGGCACTCTTGTCCAAGCGGTATTCTAACGATACATTGTCTATTAATGACTGGCCGGTATTTTCCACATTCTCGCCCGTAGACACTTTGCCGCCCACGATGATGCTCACGCGGTTGCCCCAGAAGCGTTTGGCAAAGCGGAATGAATAATCCGTGCGTTCCGTCCCCTCGGCCGTAGTTTCTTGGTCTACGCCGAGGCTCAAGTCTATGGTTTCAAGAGCCTTGCCTGCAATGTTGGTGATTTCGCTTTGCAACAGGGCATTCAGGGCATTGGTCGTGGAGAACCCTCCGCTTTCATTATCCCCCAACAAGTACATGCCGGTGGCCAACATGGTGACGGCCACTTTCCCGCGCTCCTCTATCGACATGGCTGCGAGTTGGTTCTGCACGGTCATGTCTTCGGGGGCGGCGATGGTGAATTCCAAGCCCATGTTTTCCAACGTACGCGTGATGGACAGCCCCACTTCGAAGGAAACGGTGCGTGGGGTATCGTTTTCCGTTACGGTGGCACGCATACGTTCGGATGCCGAGATGTTCAAAGTAGGATTCAGGATAGGTCCGTTGAAATCCACATAACTGCCCGAGGCGATGGTGAATGTCTTCAAAGGGATAACCGGAAGTGAGTATTTCATTTCTCCGTTCAGCACCGTATAACGTCCGGTGAGCGTCAGTTCTCCCTGCGGAGTATAGTTCATGGTCAGCTCGCCGCCACCTTCCAGGTCCACGTATTTGGAGCGGTCGGCACTTAGCAGGCAGTGTACCTGTGTACCCTGGTCTATGCTGATTTGCATCATCACGTTCATGTTCATGGGCTGTACTTCTTCCTGGGTTGCCACGGTCGTAGTATCGCTGAAGTCCACGAACGTGACCAGACCGCTCAATCGGTCTTCCGATGAAAGCGGCGTGTCCTTCAGCACGTACGTCACATCGGTGCTTCCCAATACCCCCAAACGTCCGTTGATGTTGATATTGTTCAGATTCCCGGCCATCCGTGCATTGACATCCACGTATACTTTTCCGTAGGCTGATGCCTGTTGGGTACGTTTGGCGTTGATAAGTTCGAAGTTGGATGCATTCATTTTCAGGTCGAGCAAGATATTATCGAAGTTGGCGAAATCCACTGTTCCGTCGAACACGAGCGGGTTCTTTCCTGTGGAATATACGTTCAGCTTGTCTAAATTCAGGTGGCTTTGCCTTACTTTGATGGTGTCATCCTCCAGACGCAGGTTCAAACTATATTCGGACGACGTTATTTTCATGGCTTTGGTGGCCAACCATCCTTCTACGACGGGACGGTCGGTCGGGCCGCTCACCTTCATGCAGCCGTCGGCCATTCCGCCTAACGCTGCCATTTGGGCCGGGACAAAACCGTTGGCCAACGACAGCGGGAACTCAGCCAAGTCCAAGTCCGCCTCTATCGTTCCGCTTTTGCCGTTGTCCTTGTAAGCTCCTGAAAGCGTAAGTACTTCTGTTTCATTGTGCGAGATACGTGCATCTACGAAATGTGTCCCGTCGTTGTTAGGCAGATAAACCAGTCCCAGTCCGATGTTTCCCAAAGGGGCTTCTTCGTATGCCATGTTTTCGACTGAAACGTCTGCTACGACGGACAGGTTTTCCTCCGTTTGTATCAAGTGGGCATCGGTTTGCATTAATCCGGAGATACGGGGTGCGTATGGAATGACGGCAGTCAGTTCCTTTAGGTTCACATGGTTCAGGTTGACAGACAGGTCTTGCAAGGCTTCCGGATTGGGCGTCGAGTAAACCCTGGCTCCCGTGCCGTCGTCGGCAAGCATATTCACATCCGCTTCCACCCGTCTGTCATTTCCCAGGAATATGTAGTTATCCTCGTTGATATCGAATTTTCGATAGGCGATAATCGGATGAATTTGTGAGAACACGACCTTTATGCCATTGTCTTGCACGTCGGCTCTCAGTCCCAGATCCACTCCTTTTTTACGCTTGTCATCCAAATAAATCAGATTGATTCCCGCTCCGGTGGAGTGCAGATAAGCATTCAGCCGGGACTCGAATACGAATTGTTTGTTCTTAGGGCCGTTTCGTACCCGTCCATCCATTTTTACGCCGGTCGTATCCTGAAAGATGTGCATCTGTATCGTATCCAGTAAGATGCCTCCTGCATTCATCGTGTAAATATGGCCGCCTCCGTTCAGGCCGATTTCAGGGTCGGCGTTCAGGTTTAGCTTCAATTCGTTGAGAGAATATCCCATGGCTGTCAGATAGTTGGCTACGGGATTGTTTTTCCCCGATTCCATATTGAGTGTCATGCGTGGCAGGAAAATTTTGAGTGAATCCTGGTTCAGGTGCCGGCGTTGCATTTGTTGGTCGGCCACGGCCATGAATTCTTCACCTTTCTGCATCAGGGTTTCGTATCCGTCGCGTCCGTCAAGATGCAGTTTGAAGTCGCCGGCCGAAATGTCGGCATACGTGGTGTCCGGAAGAGCCAGCACATTCATGGCCAAATCTTTGGGGCGGAATACCGAATCTAGCATCATGAGGGATATGTCCGATATGGTTCCGTGTACCGTATGGGCGTTTTTTAGGTTCGTACTGCCGTCCATGTGCAGGCACATACCCGCCTTGAACGGTTTGTCGGTCAGGCGCAGGGCATACAGGTCGATGCTGCGCATATCCATACTGAAAGTCAGGTCGGTATTATGTCGGCTTAGCAGCGCGTCGATTCTGGAGCGCATATCCAATAGCGGGTTATGGCTGTCGAGCGCGACGTGACCGTTGCCTTTTTGCAATCCGGCATCCAGTTTGATGTCACTGAGATGCAGTTGTCCGTATTGCAGGCTTTCCAATGTCATGTCGGCCTGCATCCGGGTATGTCGGCTGAAGAAATCCGTTCCGACGCCCTTGGCAGATGCCGTGAGGGACAGGCCGTACAGGGAATCTTTGGGTAAGAAATGACGGAGTTGCAGGTCCTTTATGGCCAGTTTCGCCTGGTAGGCCATGCGTGCTGCGTCGAATCCTCCTTTTACTTGCACGCTTCCTTTTCCTTCCCTTAAACGGAGGTCGGCGGTGTATTTTTGTCCGTCCAACCCCACATTTCCGTCCAGTCGCATCGGGGGCAGGGCTATGTCTTCCAGAGCCTCTTCTCCGGCCAATGCCCTCGCAAAATCGAGATTGCGTGTACGCAGGGCCAGATTCACGTGACCCGACCTTCGTACGGAGTCTGTCAGCCGGAACATCTTTCCGTCGGCTTTCAGCTCGAAAGCGCCGGCCAACCGTGCTTCTGCGGTCGTGAGGTTCAGCGTATCCAGATTCCCGTCGGCCGATAACCGTAAGATGATGGGGGAGTTGGGATAAGCCTTGACAAAGGCAGGGGGCAATCCTCCGGCAAACAATAATACGTCCTGTTTGCCCAGTTCTCCCATAAGCCGGGCGGACATTTTCCCTTGGGGCTGTTCGGCTACGGAGGCAAGGTCCATGTCAGCCTGTGTCCTGATGTAAGAATCCGGGGTGCGGAGTACCAGTCCGGATACATGCAGGGAAGTAGAATCCATATTGAAGTGCCCTGTCAGCGAACGGATTTCCAGACCGCTTTTTTCTTTCATGTGCGTTTCGCGTAACGCCAATGAAAGTCCTAAGGTATTTCCGTCGAATGTGATACTGTCGATGCCCAAACCAATGTCCCCGAGTGCAATATGGTTGACATCCAGGCCTTCTGCAGTTTTCTCGTATGGCAGGTCGTAGAATAGCGAATCGGCCTGCAAGTCGAAAGTTTCCACTGTGTACAGGGCTTGTCCTAAGTCTATGAGACCGTTCCGCAGGGTCGCCGCAAGGATTCCGCCCGAAACGGTCATGCTGTCGCCCGGCATGTTGAACCGTACCCGGGTGCGTGCCAAATCCACTTGCCCAAGGGCGATTTTCCAGTTCACTGGCGAACTGGCGGTCGTATCTTCCGTCGTGGAATCGGTCAGAGCGATGGCCACGTCGGCATCCGAAAGCAGGGCCGTATTCACCGTCACCATTTCCTGTGGGATTTCTATACCATGGGAGTTTATAAAGAAGCGTCCTATGCTACCCTTGATTTCCACCCCGGCAATCATGGATTTGGTGTTGACTGCGGCACGGGTCAGTTCGATGCCTTCCACGTCAATTTCCCCGTGGAGCAGGGACGCGAAACTCAAATCCACGTTCAGGCGTTCTACGTCCAACAGGCTGTCGTCCTGCCCGTCTTTTATCTGTACGTCCTGCAAGTCGATATTGAAAAGGAAGGTCAACCGCAACCGGCCCACATGCACTTTCATGCCAGTGGTCTCGGACAGATAGGCCGTAGCCTTGCGTACGGCAAAATCTTGTATGGGAGGAAGATAAAGCAGTGTAGCCGATATGAAGAATAGTATGATGGGGGTGAGTAAAATGCCGATTACCCATTTCAGGATTCTTTTTTTCATAATCTCAGTTATAGTGTACTACAAAGGAACGGCTTTTTTTTGAATTCGGGAATATTTTTTCACTAAAATAAAACAAAAACTCCCCATATTCATTATTTTTGCAGGATAATAATCGTCATCCGTCGGTTGCATGAAATTGAAAAGTATGATTTATATCGCGTGCTGCATGACTGTAATGTCTTGCGGTCCGCAAAAGAAGAAAGCAATGGAAGAGACTGAAGTACTGATAGAAACCTCTATGGGCGACATGAAAGTGAAGTTGTATAACGATACGCCCAAGCATCGTGATAATTTCATCAAGTTAGCCCGGGCAGGGGCGTACGACAATATTTTGTTTCATCGTGTCGTACGAGGCTTTATGGTGCAGACCGGAGACCCCGCTCTCAAACCCGGGGGAATGAAACCGGCCGTGGATACTGCGGCCTACCGTTATACGATTCCGGCGGAGATCCGTTATCCGCACCATTTTCATAAGAAAGGCGCATTGGCGGCAGCCCGTATGGGGGATGACGTGAATCCCGAAAAGGCCTCTAGCGGTACACAGTTCTATATCGTGACGGGGAAGGCCTATACGCCAAGTTCGTTGATGGAGCTTTATTCTGCCATTTACCAAAGCCGGGTGGATACGCTTTACGAGGAACTTTCGCGAGGGCATCTCAAAGAAATGTACCTGATGCGCCGTCGTGGCGAAACCGAAAAACTGGAAAGTCTGAAAGACTCTTTGTTGCATGAGGCGGAAGCAAAGGTAGCTGCCCATCCGCCTGTGCCGTTTAACGAGGCGCAGAAACAGGCCTATACCACAGTAGGCGGTGCGCCCCATTTGGATGGAGAATACACCGTGTTCGGCGAGGTGGTGGAAGGGCTGCAAGTGGCTGAGGCCATAGAAAAAGTGCGTACGGCAAAAGAGCGTCCTTTGCAGGAGGTCGTGGTACGCAAGGTGACGGTATTGGAATAACCGTCAACCGTATTTCACGTACCCTAAACGCGTATATTTTACGCCCCGGCTCTCGTAATGCCCCATGACGCGGGCGGAGAGCGTGATGTCCATGCCGGGTGAAAACTGGCGGCTGAAGCAGCTCAAAGCTTTGGGCGTCTGGCTTTTTCCGGCCGCTTTTTCGGTGAAGATGTAACGGTTTCCTTGGCTGTCTGCGGCCAAAATGCGTTGGTCGATATAAAAGTCTGGCTTGTAAGTGTCCACTTGCTGCTTGACGAATAGGATTTTCAAGCGGAGGGCTTCCAGTTTTTCTCCTATCTCCCCGATGTAACGGCTAGGCGAACGGTAGGCAGGCCGTCGCGGGGGACTGAGTTCCGCGTGTACCACGGCGAAACATTGTGCGGTTTCTTTCAGTTTCAGGAGCTTTTTCTTTTCCGGCTCGAAGCGGTTGGCCATCCACAGGACGTAGTTCGGGTCGATGTAGTAGACTTCCGCGATGCGTTTGCCCCGGTATTTTCCGAAGGGCAGCGTGTCGTAAGTCTGTTCGTAATAAGGAATGAAAAAAGTATTGTCCATCCACTTCAGGGTTACCTTGCAGTACTTCAGCAAGTCCATGGCTTTGCCTGCGGCCATGACGAATGTATCAGCCAACGTACGGATAAAGAGGGGAGGGCGTTCGTCTGCGAATATGCGCCACAAGGCATAATACCGCCGGTAAGGTGTGGCGATGCTGATGGCATAAAAACCGTTTTCGGATGTCCGTCCGGAATTGAACGCAGCGACGGTAGCTGTGACGCGTGCCATGTCCGTTTCCGGAACCGGTTCGTAGAATCGTATGCTGTTCTTGGTTGCTCCTTTCTACGGCATGTATCACCGTATGCAAATATACAAAAAAAAGAAATCGTATCCAAGTAATTTTGCAGGGAATAGAGGGTAAAAGGTTGTCATTTTGTTACTTTTTGCATCCCATTTTGGTGACGGAAAACCGCTTTCAGTCCTTTTTAGGGTTTTTGTTTTGAATAAATATCCGTGTACGGAGTCGGTTATGCAACGATATTCCGTATATATGCAATTCATCATGAGGAAGAAAATTTTTCGTTTGCAGGCGAATGAAAAATCATTTGGCGCAGAACGGTTTCACGGGGTGGATAAAAACGGGGACGAATGCCTGGAAAATGGAGGAAAGACAGGAGGAAAAGTCCGTTTTTTCCTCTATTTGGAGACCGGAAAGTGTCGTCATCCGTGTGTCGTTTTGTCATGATAGGCGTGCGGATGCTGACGGGTTTACATGGGGATGCGGACGGTTGGGCATGCCGGGTGTCCGGATGAAAGCCGGATAAGGTATCGGCTGACTTTTTGTTTATGGGTAAACGTGCGAGAATGGCGTATTTGCACCGTTTGTCCAGTAGGGCAGCAAATACGCCATTCTCGTGCGCTTGGGTTTGACATTCTGACAGAATGTCAAATTCAGGAAGGAGGGAGCCGGATCCGTTTTCTACCGCTTGTCCCCATGGGGATAGTTGAGGGTTTGTTGCCGCTGCACCAGTGTTTCGGCACATTGGAGCATGGCAAAACCGTATTGCTTCATGTCGCGGAAAGCCGGGTCGTCCTCGGCAGCCTGTACCGACGTGCCCTCCGTGCGGTATCGGATTTCCTGTTGCGTGTCCGGAAAATAAAGGAACAGGCGCGACGAGTCCCTCACGCCGATGAGGTTGTCGGCTGTGAAATACATATATGGACGCTTCTCTTTCAGCAAGTCCACACCGAAATCGTTTTGCACGTAGCTGATATCCAACAGCCCCAAAAGGGTCGGGGCCAAATCCACCTGCCCGCCGTAAGCGTCCACGATGTGCGGGGGTATGTCCCGCCCGTAAATCATGAGCGGGATGTGGTTATACGATTGCGGGCTTTCGCATTCGGGCGTGCCCACCAGTTTGCCATGGTCGCCCAAGAGGACGAATAGCGTATGGTCCGCCCAAGGGCGTTTGAGGGCCTCCGTCATGAAGTTCCGGATGGACCAGTCGGCATATTCCACGATTTGTTCTTCGGTCGTCCGGCTGCGCGGATGGAAATAGGGCGGGATGATGTAAGGCGGATGGTTGCTGATGGTGAGCAGGACGCTGAAAAACGGTTGTCCGCTCCGGGCCTGCCGGTCGAGCACGGGCAGGGCGTATTGGAACAGGAAGTCGTCTTGTACGCCGAATCCGTTGACTACCTTGTCCGCCGGATAGTTTTCCTGCGAATAAATGTCGTCGAAACCGTTGGTACGGAAAAAGGCGTTCATGTTATCGTATTGCGATTCGTGCGTCATGAAGAACATGTTATGGTAGCCGTTTTCTCTCAGCACGGTGGGCAGGCCGGAGTAGACCGGAATGACGGAACCTTTCATGGCGTTGCGCTTCATCATGGCCGGGAACGAATAGAGCGAGGAATACATGCCATGGTTGGTATGGATGCCGGATGAATAGAAATGGCTGAAGCTGAGCGACTGTTGCCACAGGCTGTCGAGGAAGGGCGTAAGGCTGGTTTCGTGACCGAAAGTTTGCATCAGGTGAGCCGACATGGACTCCATGAGGATGACGACCACGTTCCGGCGTGTCGGCTGGCTGTCGGCTTCCACGCGGCGTGCGATGGGCGAGATGCCGTCCATGCCTTGCCGGCCGAGGAGGGTTTGCACGCGGGCTATGGCTTCGTCTTCCGCCATGAGGTGCAGGCGGCGGTTTTCCTTCCGGTTGTCGTCGATGGCACTGGTCATCAGGTTGAATACCGGATTAATCCCTAATTGGTTCAGGAAGGCATCATTGCAGTAATACGCCTGGCTTACTTTTATGGGGTTATAACCCCGCCGTCCGCGGATGCCGAAAAAGCACAATCCTATAAGGGCGGCTCCGGCCACAAACGTAAAGACGGCGGCTTTCCATTTGTTTACCGGGGGCGCGGCGTTCCGGCTTAAAAGGAAGAACGTGCGCGACAGCCGGAGGGTGATGTAGGCAAAAGCCGCGATGGCTGTCAGGCCCAAGGCGATGGGGAAGTAATAGGACGATTCCCCGAATACCATCCCTGCCGTGGTGTCCATGTATCCGAACCAGTTGAATATGGAGGAATTGATGGGCTTGAAGAAGTAGGCGAAATAAGGGATATTGGCTGCGGAAATGATGAAACACAGCGAATAGAAAAAGATGAAGAAGAACGCAGAGGAGCGGTAAAGCCAACGGGCGGTGTAGCCGAACCATCCGGCTATCCAGAATACCGCCAACGGCAGCAGCAGGATGTAACAGGCGATGACGTTGTCGAACCAGAGGCCGCGCAGGAACGCCATGCTTTGCAAGGCATAGTCTTCCGATATCTCTTTGTGGAAATCATAGTCTGTGGCGATAAAAAGCGCGACACGGAATCCGAAGAAGAACAGCAATGCTACGAGATGTACACTTAAAAGATAACCTATCGAGCGGGTGAAACGCCCGGCAAAAAGTCTTTTCATCATGATGACGAGGATGTTAATTTTCTGTAATTGGTCGCGAATTTAGGAAAAAAGATTGTATCTATATAAAATTAGCCGTTACTTTTTTCTTTTTAAAAGTTGAAAAATGCTTTTTGCCTTGGCAGAAAAGAATTATCTTTGCGTCCGTTATTATAAATAAGTTTGGGAGCGCGTGCGAGGAACGCGAAAAACACTTCAACTATGGACAAGAAAAAGATAATCATCATTGCTTCGGTCGTAGTCTTGCTCCTTTGTGCGGGATTAGGCTACATGGTCTATTCTTACATGCAGGAGAGTGCGGAGAAGGAGGAAATGCTGAAACTGGCGGAAATGGACAAAAGGGAAATGGAAAACGAATATGCCCGTTTTGCCCAACAGTACAGCGAAATGAAAACGCAAATCAACAATGATTCGTTAATCGCCCAGTTGGACAAGGAACAGCAACGGACGGAAGAGCTGTTAGCCGAACTGAAGAAGGTGAAAGCCACCGATGCGGCTGAAATCATGCGCCTGAAAAAAGAATTGGCCACATTGCGCAACATTTTGAAAAGCTATGTGCATGAGATAGATTCGTTGAACCGGGTAAACGAGCAGCTTCGTAGCGAGAACCAACAAGTGAAAGCCCAGTACACCCAGGCAACACAGACCATCACGAACTTGTCCACGGAAAAGGAAACGTTGAGCGAGAAAGTGGCCATCGCTTCCCAACTGGATGCCACGGGAATTTCTATGGTCGGACAGAACAAGCGTGGGAAGAAGGCCCGTAAAGTCAAAGATGTGAAGAAGTTTGTCATCAGCTTCGTCATTGCAAGGAATATTACGGCACAAGCCGGCAACCGGAGTATTTATGTGCGTATTACCAAACCGAACAACGAAGTGCTGACAAGCGGAGGAACGTTTGTCTATGAGAACCGGAATTTGGAGTATTCGGCTAAAAAGGATATCGAATATAATGGAGAAGCTACGCCGGTGACTGTATATTGGGATGTCAATGAGTTCTTGAGCAAGGGTACTTACCGCGTGTCGGTTTTTGCCGATGGACATAATATCGGAAACGCAAGCTTCAACTATGAGAAGTAGAAATGTTGTGGAATATGCAATATGTACGAAAATAGGTTAAATCATGAGGATTTGACCTATTTTTGTGATACTTTTGCATCGTTGCCTATGCAATTTTCAGGCGACGCTCAAGCAGAATATTAAAAACAGACAAGATGAAAAGACTTTTCGGCTTTTTGATTCTCGCGGCTTTTTCCTGCATGTTGCATGCGCAGCGTGTGCTCAGTCTGGATAGTTGCCGGAATATGGCCATTGCAAACAACAAGAGCCTGCTGATAGCCAAGGAAAGGATGCAGAAGGCGCATTATGACCGGAAAGCGGCATTTACCAACTTCCTGCCGGATTTCTCGGCCACGGGAACGTACATGTACTTCAGTGATGAAATTTCATTGCTGAACGACGGGCAGAAATCGGCTCTGAACCATATCGGGTCGTCGTTGCAGCAAGGGCTGACGCAGGCGGCTACTCCTATCATCCAGCATATCGCACAGACGAATCCCCAGTTGGCGGCTTCTCTGCAGCAGGCCATACAGAGCGGAAAACTGGACGGTATGTCCACGGCTTTAAACCAGTTGGGCAATGAACTGACGGATGCCTTGAGGACGGATACCCGTAACGTATGGGCCGGGGCTGTGACGCTGATGCAACCATTGTATATGGGAGGTAAAATCAGGGCTTACCACCGTATCACGAAGTTTTCCGAAGCATTGGCGCGTACGCAGCATGATGCCCAGTTGCAGGATTTGATTCTCAACACGGACGATGCCTATTGGACAGTCGTGTCTTTGAGCTATAAGAAAAAGATGGCCGAGAGCTTCCTGGACTTGGTGAACCGTCTGGACGGCGATGTGGAGAAGATGATAAGGGAAGGAGTAGCTACCAAGGCAGACGGATTGACGGTAAAGGTGAAAGTAAACGAAGCTGAAATGTTATTGACTAAGGTTGACAATGGTTTGGCTTTGTCTAAAATGGTGCTTTGCCAGTTGTGCGGCATGGATTTGGACACGAAGTTCACGCTGACGGACGAGGACCGGACGGATTTGCAGGTGTCTGAGACGGTACCCGATGATGCCGTACAACGGGCGTGGACTTATCGTCCGGAATTGAAAAGTTTGGATTGGGCTAACAAGATATACGAAGACAAAGTGCGGGTGGTTCGCTCGGAAATGCTGCCTTCGTTGGCTTTGACCGGTGGGTATTTGGTCTCCAATCCTTCGTTGTTGAACGGTTTCGAGAATAAGTTCCGTGGGATGTGGAACGTGGGCATCATGCTTTCCGTGCCTGTTTTTCATTGGAATGAGGGTATATATAAGGTAAAGGCTGCCAAAAGCGAAGTCAATATCGCCCGTTTGCAACAGACCGAAGCACAGGAAAAGATAGAATTACAGGTCAACCAAAGTCTGTTTAAAAATACGGAAGCACAAAAGAGACTGGCTTTGTCGGAGAAGAACATGGAAAAAGCGGAAGAGAATCTCCGTTATGCCGATAAGGGATTCAAGGAAGGAGTGATTCCTGTGACGAATGTCATGGAGGCCCAAACGGCCTGGCTTTCCGCCCAGTCGGATAGGATTGACGCACAGATAGATTTGAAGTTGGCACAGACTTACCTGCAAAAGGCCATGGGTACGTTAGGCCCGGGATTATAATGAGAATGAAACCTTGACGATAATAAAATGTAAATGGATGTATGGAACTCAAGAAACAAAATAATAATGTGATATGGGCGTTGGTAACGCTCGTGGTGGTCATTGCGGCTGTAGCTGTGGCAGGAATGCTTCTGTTGGGGCACGACGATGAGTCGGTCCAGGGACAAATGGAGGCATCTGAATATAGGGTTTCCAGTAAGGTGCCGGGCAGGATATTGCATTTCTATGTGAAGGAGGGCGATCATGTGAGAGCCGGGGATACGTTGGTCGTATTGGAGGCTCCGGATGTGGCGGCCAAACTGTCACAGGCCGAAGCGGCCGGTCAGGCAGCCCAAGCTATTAAGGAAAAAGCCGACCGCGGGACGCGGGCAGAACAGTTGCAGGGGGCATACGAGATGTGGCAAAAGGCAAAAGCCGGTTTGGATATTGCGGAAAAGTCTTATCATCGCGTCAACCGTTTGTTCGAAGAAGGAGTGATGAGCGCACAGAAGCGTGACGAGGCTTATGCAAACTATCAGGCGATGAAAGCCACGGAACGCGCCGCCCGGGCACAATACGAAATGGCACGTAATGGGGCGCAGCGTGAGGATAAGGAAGCGGCAGCCGCACAAGTCGCACGTGCGAAGGGGGCGATTGCCGAGGTGGAGTCTTACATGAGAGAGACTATATTATTGGCGCAGATGGACGGTGAAGTCTCCGAGATTTTCCCCGAGACGGGAGAATTGGTCGGTACGGGAGCGCCTATCATGAACATTACGATGTTGGACGACCGTTGGGCGACATTCAATGTGCGTGAAGATTTGTTAAGCGGTTTGGCCGTGGGAAAAGAATTCACGGCGTACGTGCCTGCTTTCGGTAAAGACATCAAACTGAAAGTGACTTACATGAAGGACAGGGGAACTTATGCGGCATGGAAAGCAACCAAGACCACCGGACAATTCGACTTGAAAACGTTTGAGGTGCGTGCGGTTCCGGTGGGGGTGAAGGAAGTGCTTCGTCCGGGCATGTCGGTCATCATCAAACGATAAGGAGGTAACGGGCATGCAGGAGTCTCATGGTATAGCAGGCATTATGGTGCGTGAGTTACGGCGGCTGGTTTCCCGGCCGTTGTACCTTTGTTGCATGGTAGCGGCTCCACTCCTTTGTTGCCTTTTCTTTACCACGCTGATGTACGAGGGGCTACCCAAGGATATGCCCGTGGGAGTGGTGGACGAAGACAATACGTCCACGACGCGGGAAATATTGCGTAACATGGATGCTTTCAGCCAAGTGCACCTGACAGAAGATTATGCCTCGGTCAGTGAGGCGCGGCGAGCCATGCAACAAGGTAGAATTTATGCTTTCTACTATATCCCGGAGGGCACTACCGAAAAGATTCTGTCGAGCCGGCAGCCCACGGTGTCTTTTTATACCAATAACAGCCTGCTTATTGCCGGTTCATTGATATATCGTGATTTACGTACGATGTCCGTGTTGGCCAATGCTTCGGTCGGCTTGCAGACGTTGCAGGCCAAAGGAATGGACGAGCGTACGGCTATGGCTTTCTTACAACCGATCGTCATCGACACGCACGCTTTGTCCAATCCGTGGCTGAACTATTCGGTCTATTTGAACAATACGATTCTGCCCGGCATCCTGATGATGATGATATTCATGGTCACGGTCTTTGCCATCGGGAGCGAAATCAAGGAGGGTACGGGGAAAGAGTGGTTGGCCATGGCGGACAATCGGATGTGGAATGCCCTTGTAGGCAAGTTGCTTCCTCATACGGTCATCTTTTTCAGCGTAGCCGCAGCTTACGACGCTTACCTTTATGGCATACTGGGTTTTCCGTGCCATAGCGGTATCGGTCCGCTGTTATGTGCTGCTTTTTTGATGGTGTTGGCATCGCAGTCCTTCGGAGTATTTCTCATTTCTGTCCTGCCCACGTTGCGGTTGGCTCTGAGTTCCAGTTCGCTGTGGGGGGTCGTGTCGTTTTCCATTTCGGGTTTTTCGTTCCCGGTGATGGCTATGCATCCGGCTTTGCAAGTGCTGAGTAACTTATTCCCGTTGAGGCATTATTTCCTGATTTATGTCAGTCAGACGCTGAACGGTTACCCGATGGTTTATGCTTGGAAGCCTTATTTGGCTTTGTTGTTGTTCGTTCTACTTCCGTTACTATTGCTCAGGCGGTTGCGTACGGTAATGTTGAACTATGATTATATACCTTAATCTGTCATGAGAACGATAAAAGAATTGCATATCCTATTCCGTGAGGCTGTCAGTGATACGTTTTTTATATGGCGTAAGGAAGCCGGTCGTGTGGTGCGTGACCAGGGAGTACTGATCTTTTTTATTCTGGTACCGGTACTTTATCCCTTGCTCTATGCTTTTATTTATACGGGAGAAACGGTCAGGGAAGTCCCGGCGGTGGTGGTCGATGGGGCGAATACGGCTCTCAGCCGCGACTTTGTCCGCAGGGTCGATGCTTCTCCCGATGTAAAAGTCGTGGCGCGGACGGGAAATATGGAAGAGGCGAAAGAATTGATGCGCCGCACGAAAGCATATGGCATCATCCGTATTCCGGATGATTTCAGCCGTAAGGTCAACCGGATGCAACAGGCGTATGTCGGTTTGTACTGCGATATGAGCGGATTGCTTTACTACAAAGCGCTGCTGACGGCGTGTACGGACGTGTCTTTGGATATGAACACCGAATTGCAGATCAAACGGATGGGGAATACCACCGTGCGGCAGGATGAAGTGTCTACCGCACCTTTGTTGTACGAGAGTGTGGCTTTGTTCAATCCGACGAACGGGTTTGCCAGTTTCCTGATTCCGGCTGTGTTGATGCTGGTCATCCAGCAGACGCTGCTTCTGGGTATAGGACTGATAAACGGTTCTGCCCGCGAACGGGCCACGTTGCATACCCAACTGGTTCAAGGGACAGGGAGAGGTACGGTGCGTTTGGTGTTGGGCAAAGCTCTGTGTTACCTGATGCTGTATGCTTTGGTGAGCGTGTGGGTGTTGATTGTAGTGCCACAACTGTTCCATTTAGCTCAAATACCCCAAACGTCTGACTTGTTGGCGTTCATGGTGCCTTATTTGTTGGCATGTATATTCTTTGCCATGACGTGTTCCATTCTGGTGTGCCAACGTGAGACTTGCATGTTGGTATTCGTGTTCACCTCCTTGCCTTTGTTGTTCATTTCGGGTATTTCATGGCCGGGAGTGGCTGTGCCCGATTTCTGGAAATATGTATCCTGGTTGGCTCCTTCTACGTTCGGCATCAACGGTTTCGTACGTATCAACACGATGGGGGCTTTATTGGAGGATGTGGCATTCGAGTACGTCGGCCTGTGGATTCAGGCCGGGGTATATTTCTTGACGGCTTGCGCGGCTTATTATTACATGATAAATGAAAGCCGTAGAAAGGCAAATACATTAAACTAATCCATATTCATGAAAAATTTATTATTGATTGCGGTGACCCTTTGGGTCGGATTTGTAGGGACGGCGGCTGCACAAAACCATCTTTCTCCCGCCGAGGCTACGGTTTACGAAGGTAAAAAATTGGCCGACGAAGGCGCATGGTGTTGGTTTGCCGACCCGCGTGCGTTGCATTATGAGAATGAAAGCGGCACGATAAACAGCAGTTATGTCGGTTATATCGACGTGCATGGGGCTGTGAAGGCTGTGCAGTATGATTTTCTGAAGGGGCGGAGGTCGGAGGTGTTGGTACGTTCTTACTTCCAACCGGACGACCATAACAACCCGACGTTTCTGGTATTGCCGGACGAACGTATCATGATATTCTATTCGCGCCATACGGATGAGCCGTGCTTCTATTACCGCATATCGCATGCCCCCGGCGACATTACGACGTTGGGCGAAGAGAGGAAAATCCTGACGAAAGACAATACGACCTATCCTTCTCCTTTCATATTGTCCGACGACCCGGAGCATATCTATTTATGTTGGCGCGGTATCCGTTGGCATCCCACCATCGCGCGGTTGTCATTGCCGGATGAGAATGATGAGGTGAAGATGGACTGGGGGCCTTACCAGATGGTGCAGTCCACGGGCGCACGTCCGTATGCCAAATACTATTCCAACGGGAAAGACCGTATCATGTTTACCTATACGACCGGTCATCCGGATAACGAAAATCCGAATTGGTTATACCTGAACAGTGTCAACATCAAAACCTTGCAATTAGAAGACGTACAGGGCAAGGTCTTGTCTACTATTGCCGACGGGCCGTTTAAGGTGAACCGTACGGAGCAATATGCTGTGGATTTTCCGGTGGCTGTCGTGGACCATACGCCCGGCGTGCGCGACTGGGTGTGGCAGGTGGCTACCGACAAGCAGGGCCATCCGGTAATAGCCATGGTCAAAATAAGTGGGGACAAGACGCGGCATGATTATTACTATAAGTATTGGGACGGACAAGCTTGGAAGGAAATCTTCTTGGCGCATGCAGGAGGTCATTTCCACCAGACGCCGGATATCGAACGTTGTTACAGCGGCGGCATGGCCATAGATCCGGCACATCCGGAGGTTGTGTATTGTTCTGTGCCCGTCAGTGGGGCGTTCGGGCGTGTGTATGAGATTGTCAAGTACACGGTAGATGTCCGCAGTGGGGACGTGAAGGCAGAGCCTGTTACCCGCCATTCCCGTAAGAATAACGTGCGGCCTTACATTCTTCCGGATTCCGAAAGTTCGCCTTTACGTCTGGCATGGATGCATGGTGACTATTTCGATTGGATTGTCAGTTCAGCACGTCCGGGGTATCCCACTTCCGTTTACGGCGATTTCCGGTGGACGGAAGAACCTGTGGATTTGGACAAGGGTGTGGTGGCAGGTAAATGCGCCGCAGGCGGGCAGATGCAGGAAAAAGGAAAAGGGATTAAAGTGGATGTCCCACGCGAATGGCAGAAAGGCGATTTCACGGTTTTCATCTCGGTGGCGACAGACGGCATGCCTTTACACGGTACTGTCTGCGAGGCAGACGGTTGGTCGTGGGCAGCCGATTCCGTTTCGTTCAAGCCTTGTTTGACGATAGGGCAGAAAGCCGTCCGGAGTTGCAACGTGTTGGGAACGGCGGACAGTTGGTCACGTTATGGCCGGGGGACGAACGGCAAGTGGTATCCCGTGGTGTCTTATCCTCGCCTCGCGTTGGCCATTGTGTCTGAAAACGGGCGTTTGACCACTTATGTCAATGGCTTGGTCGACCAAACCATCGAGGGCGATTGCGGTTTGCGCCGTTTGGTCTTGGACGCTTGCAATGGCCGTATGGAAAGTTATACGGTCTACCATCGTGCCTTGAATCCGGATGAAATCGCTCGCCTTAGTTCACGCGGGTACTGATTCCACAGTCCATATAAGGACGAAAAAAGAATAGGGATGGACAGGAACAAGTAGAAAACGATGTTTTCTTTTGTTCCTGCGCCTGTCTTTCACTATCTTTGCAACAAAATTATAGAGCATTGGTATCAGTTGAAAAGTTAAAGGTGGAGTTCGGGACTACCCCGTTGTTTCAGGACGTTTCGTATGTCATCAATGACAAAGACCGTATCGCCCTCGTGGGAAAGAACGGGGCCGGGAAGTCCACCATGTTGAAGATTATAGCCGGATTGCAACAGCCCACCTCGGGGACGGTGGCTGTTTCCGGCGGTTCCACCATCGGCTATCTGCCGCAGGTGATGGTGTTGAGCGACGAGCATACGGTGCGTGAAGAGGCAGAACAAGCCTTTTCCCATATCAGCCAAATGCAGGAACGGCTTGACCGGATGAACCAGGAACTGGCCGACCGTACGGATTACGACAGTGAAAGCTACATGGCTCTCGTGGAAAAGTTTACGCATGAGAGCGAGCGTTTTCAGATGATGGGCGGTATGAATTATCAGGCCGAACTGGAACGCACTTTGATGGGTTTGGGATTTGTGCGCGGGGATTTCGACCGTCCCACCCGTGAGTTCAGCGGAGGATGGCGCATGCGTATAGAGTTGGCCAAGTTGCTGTTGAGGAGACCCGACGTGCTGTTGCTCGATGAGCCGACCAATCATTTGGACATCGAGAGCATACAGTGGCTTGAAAATTTTCTGGCCACTAAGGCCAATGCCGTCGTCTTGGTGAGTCATGACCGCGCCTTTATCAATAATGTAACCAACCGAACCTTGGAAATTTCCTGCGGCCGCGTGTTCGATTATAAGGTAAAGTATGACGAGTACGTGCGGTTACGCGCAGAACGTCGCGAGCAGCAGCTTCGTGCATACGAGAACCAACAGAAAGAAATAGCCGACATCAAGGAGTTTATCGAAAGGTTCCGCTATAAACCCACTAAGGCCGTGCAGGTACAGAGCCGCATCAAACAGCTTGAAAAGATGGTGCCGATAGAGGTTGATGAGGTGGATAACTCGGCTTTGAGGCTGAAGTTCCCGCCCGCCTTGCGTAGCGGCGACTACCCTCTGATTTGTGAAGGCGTGAGAAAGGCATACGGGGAACATGTCGTGTTCCATGATGTGGACTTGACCATCAAACGCGGCGAGAAGGTGGCGTTTGTCGGAAAGAACGGCGAAGGAAAATCTACCTTAGTTAAATGTATTATGGGTGAGATTCCTTTCGAGGGGAGTTTGAAGTTGGGGCATAACGTGCAGATAGGTTATTTTGCACAAAACCAGGCGCAACTTTTAGACGGCGAACTGACGGTGTTCGACACGATAGACCGTGTGGCCAAGGGAGACATCCGCTTGAAGATACGCGACATATTGGGAGCATTCATGTTCGGCGGCGAAGCTTCCGAGAAGAAAGTCAAGGTGTTGTCGGGGGGGGAACGGAGCCGTTTGGCCATGATTAAGCTCTTGCTCGAACCCGTGAACTTCCTGATTCTCGACGAACCTACGAACCACCTGGACATGCGTTCCAAAGACGTATTAAAGGATGCCATACGGGATTTCGACGGGACGGTGGTTGTCGTAAGCCACGACCGCGAATTTCTTGACGGCCTCGTCTCCAAAGTGTATGAGTTCGGCGGGGGAATGGTCAAGGAACATTTGGGAGGCATCTATGACTTCTTGCAGCGTAAGAATATCGAATCCCTGAACGATTTGCAGAAACCTTCACTTTCCACATCTTCGACGGTGGTTTCTTCTGTGGAGGAAAAAACAGGAGCTTCCAATCGGTTGAGCTACGAACAGCAGAAAGAACAACAGAAAAAAATCCGTAAGTTGGAGAAGGCTGTGGAGCAGTGTGAGGCCCGAATCGAGGAGTTGGAGGCCGCAGTGAAAATGTTGGAAGAGCAGATGGCTACACCGGAAGGGGCTGCCGATGTTTCGATTTACGAACGCCATGGTGCGTTGAAGAAGCAGTTGGACGAGGCCGTCAATACGTGGGAAGAGACTTCGTTGGAACTTGAAGAGGCACAATCTTGAATATTCTACAAATATTATCTTAAATGAATGATATGATGAACTTAAAACAATTTATTCCGATGATGGCCTTTGCTTCTTTGGCATTGGCGGGCTGCGGCGGGCCGACTTCCAAGACGGGAATCGACTTGGCTAACTTGGATCAGACGGCAAAGCCGGGAGACAATTTTTATCAGTATGCCTGTGGCGGTTGGATCAAAGCCCATCCACTCACAGGCGAGTACTCGACTTACGGGAATTTTGAGGTCTTGATTGAGAACAACAACAAGCAGTTGCGCGGTTTGATTGAAGCCATGGCCAAAGGACAGCACGAAGTCGGGACATTGGAGCAGAAAATCGGTGATTTGTATAACATTGCCATGGACAGCGTGAAACAGAACAAGGACGGTTATGCCCCGATTAAAGAGGACATGGATGCCATTGCGGCCATCCAGGACCGCAAGGAAATCATAGCCCAGATGGCCAAGCTTGGCCGGAAAGGGTTTCCCGGTTACTTCGGCTTCTACATCGATGCCGACATCAAGAACAGCAGCATGAACCTCCTTCAAATCATGCAAGGCGGTTTAAGCTTAGGCGAGAAAGAGTATTATCTGGACAATGATTCGGCCACGGTGCATATCCGTGAATCATTCAAGGCATATATGGAGAAGATGTTCACCTTGTGCGGCTCTACTCCAGAAGAGGCCAAACGTAAGATGGAGGCCGTGATGGGCATTGAAACCCGTATTGCCGTGCCTTCTTATTCGGCCGTGCAGCAGCGTGATCCCGAAGCGAATTACCATAAGATGACGTACGAGGAACTGAAAAAGGACTATCCTGGAATTGATTGGGACGTGTTTTTCACGACGATGGGTATTCAGGGACTGAAAGAAGTCAGCGTAGGCCAACCCGAACCGATTCATGAGGTGGAAAAGATATTGGCCGAAACGCCGGTAGAGGACCAGAAAGCGTTCATGGAATGGAAGTTGATCAATTCGTCGGCTTCCTATCTTAGCGATGAACTCCGTGCCTGCCGTTTTGATTTTTATGGCAGGGTGATGAGCGGGAAGCAGCAAGACCGTCCGCGTTGGAAGAAAGCCGTAGGTACGGTGGAAGGTGTATTAGGCGAAGGCTTGGGCGAGAAATATGTGGAGAAATACTTCCCCGCAGCCGCCAAGGAGCGTATGGTGAAACTGGTGAAAAACCTGCAAGACGCTTTGGCTGAACGTATCAAAGTACAGGATTGGATGAGCGACGAGACGAAGAAAGTGGCTTTGGACAAATTGGCATCTTTCTATGTCAAGGTGGGCTACCCCGACAAATGGCGCGACTATTCGGGTTTGGAAATCAAGGATGACAGTTACTGGGCCAACATCGTGCGCAGCAATGAGTTCGATTTGGCATATATCATCGACAAGAAGTTGAATAAGCCCGTCGACCGTGACGAATGGTACATGACTCCGCAGACTGTGAACGCTTACTATAACCCGACGACCAATGAAATTTGCTTCCCGGCCGGTATCCTTCAGCCGCCGTTCTTCGATATGGAGGCCGACGATGCTTATAATTATGGTGCCATAGGTGTGGTTATCGGTCATGAGATGACGCACGGATTCGATGACCAGGGCCGTCAGTTCGACAAGAACGGAAACCTGACCGATTGGTGGGCACCGGGTGATGCGGAACGCTTCGAAGCCCGTGCCAAAGTGATGGAGGATTTCTTTAACAATATAGAGGTGTTGCCCGGTTTGAAAGGAAACGGTGCTTTGACCTTGGGTGAGAACCTGGCCGACCATGGTGGTTTGATGGTTTCATATACGGCATTCCAAAATGCGATGAAAGAGAAGCCTTTGCAGACGGAAGACGGTTTCACGCCCGAACAGCGGTTCTTCCTGGCTTATGCGAACCTGTGGGCCGGAAACATCCGTGACGAGGAGATCCGCGTACGGACGAAGAGCGACCCCCATTCATTGGGACGTTGGCGTGTGGACGGCGCATTGCCCCATATCGACGCTTGGTACGAGGCTTTTGGCATCACTGAAAAAGATTCGATGTTCGTGCCGAAAGAAAAGCGCGTGACGATTTGGTAAGCCATTCGGCGCAGGCATATATTTTTTAGGCAAGCGGAACGATAAAGATTCTAAATCGTTCCGCTTGTTGCGTTAAAATGGTAGGCGTTTCGGTAAGATTTTGCTAATTTTGCGTGGTCATAGAAACGATAAAACCGATTATACATGCCATTAAATTTACCAGATAAGCTTCCGGCCATCGAGTTGTTGAAAAAAGAGAACATCTTTGTCATCGACAGCTCGCGGGCCTCTTCGCAGGACATCCGCCCGTTGCGCATTGTCGTATTGAACCTCATGCCGTTGAAAATTACGACAGAGACCGACCTTGTCCGTCTGTTGTCCAACACGCCTTTGCAGGTCGAGGTCTCTTTCATGAAAGTGAAGGGGCACACGTCGAAGAATACGCCGGTGGAGCACATGAAAGCTTTCTACCGTGATTTCGAACTGATGAAGGAAGAGAAGTTCGATGGTATGATTATTACCGGTGCGCCAGTAGAACATCTCGATTACGAGGAGGTGAACTATTGGGACGAAATCAAGGAGATTTTCGACTGGGCACGTACCCATGTCACTTCCACCCTTTATATCTGTTGGGCCGCCCAAGCCGGATTGTACCATTATTATGGCGTACCCAAATACAAGTTGGACCGGAAGATGTTCGGTGTTTTCAAGCAATATCCGTTGGCTCCCATGCTGCCGATATTCCGCGGTTTCGATGATGAGTTTTATATGCCGCACAGCCGCCATACGGAGATACGGCGCGAGGACGTGCTCCGGGTGCCCGGCCTTGAGGTCATTGCCGAATCTCCCCAGTCCGGGGTGTGCATGGTCATGGCGCGTGGCGGACGGGAGATTTACATCACGGGGCATGCCGAGTATTCCCCCTATACCTTGGATACGGAATACCGTCGCGATTTGGAGAAAGGTTTGCCGATAGACATGCCGGTGAACTATTACTGTCACAATGTGCCGGAAGAAGGACCGTTGGTGACGTGGCGTGCTCATGGGAATCTGTTGTTTTCCAACTGGCTGAATTATTACGTGTATCAGGAAACTCCTTACGATATTAACAGTATCCGATGATTAGACAAAGACCAGTGGAGCTTCTGGCTCCGGCCCGTAATGTGGAATGTGCCATGGCGGCAGTGGACCACGGGGCAGATGCCGTGTATATCGGTGCTTCCCGTTTCGGGGCAAGGGCGTCGGCGGGCAATTCCGTGGAGGACATCGCCCGTGTGGTGGAGTATGCCCATACGTTCCGTGTCAAAGTGTATGTCACGGTCAATACGATATTGAAGGACGAGGAATTGCCCGAGACGGAAAAGTTGGTGTGGGCCTTGTATCGTGCCGGAGTGGATGCGCTCATCGTGCAGGACATGGCTTTGTTGGAACTCGACTTGCCGCCCATCCCTTTGCATGCCAGCACGCAGATGGACAACCGTACGCCGGATAAGGTGAAGTTTCTCCACAGTTTGGGTTTCAGCCAGGTGGTGTTGGCGCGTGAACTGTCTTTGGCCGAGATTCAGGCCGTTCATGCGGCTTGCGACGTGCCGTTGGAGGTTTTTGTGCACGGGGCACTCTGCGTCAGTTACAGTGGGCAGTGCTACGTGTCGCAACATTGTTTCGGGCGGAGTGCCAACCGGGGAGAATGTGCCCAGTTCTGCCGGTTGAAATTCGATATGGTAGACAGTGACGGACGTATGATAGAACAAGGCCGCCACTTGCTTTCTTTGAAGGACATGAACCGGGGATCGGATTTGGAACGCTTGTTGGATGCCGGTGTGACTTCGTTGAAAATCGAAGGACGTTTGAAGGATGTGGCATACGTGAAAAACGTGACTGCGTGGTACCGCAGCCGTCTGGACGAAATCTTCAAATGCCGTCCGGAGTACCGCCGGGCTTCATCGGGGCAGGTCTCTTTGGCGTTCACACCCTGTTTGGAGAAAAGTTTCAACCGAGGATTCACCCGTTATTTTCTGGATGGCCGTACACCTGATATTTTTTCGTTTCATACGCCCAAATCGTTGGGTGAAGAAGTGGGGACGGTGAAAGACGTCCGTGGGAAATGTATCGTCGTGTCCGGAGTCAAGCCGTTTGCCAACGGTGACGGACTGTGCTTTTTGGACGAGCAGGGCAACTTGCAGGGATTTCGTGTGAACCGTGTGGAAGCCAATAAGATTTATCCGGCGGAAATGCCGCGTGTCCGTCTCCGCGCCCGTCTGTACCGCAATTTTGACAAGGCGTTCGAGGACGTGCTGTCCCGTCCGTCCGCTGTCCGCAAAATCCGGGTGGAATGGACGTTGGGCGAGTATGCCGAGGGTTTCACGTTGGAGGTGCGCGACGAGGACGAGGTGTCGGTAACCGTAGCTTTCCCCTATCCCAAAGAAAAGGCACGCAGCTCGCAGGCCGAAAACATCAAGGCCCAGTTATCCAAGTTAGGAAATACGCCGTTCGAGGCGGACGGAGTGGACATTCGTTTCCGTTCCGACTGGTTTATCCCTTCTTCCGTATTAGCCGATTGGCGCAGGACGTTGGTAGGACGGTTGCTGTCGGCACACAAAATGAATGAGTTGCGAGAGGTGCGCCCTCTTCCGACAGCCTTTACGCGCAGCCGGGATGAAAAGCAAGGGAAGGCTCCGGTGCGGTGGGTTCCGGAAGAGGTGACGTATCTGGCCAATGTGATGAACCGCAAGGCTGAGGACTTCTACCACCGGCAAGGGGCAGCGCGTATTGCTCCGGCTTTCGAGAAACGGGAACCTGTCGGTGCCGTGCTGATGTTTTGCCGCCATTGCCTGCGTTACAGCATGGGATGGTGTCCGCGTTACGGGGGAGAGAAGTCTCCTTTCCGTGAACCGTATTATTTGGTTTCGTCCGACGGACGCCGTTTCCGTTTGTCTTTCGACTGTAAAGCCTGCCAAATGAAAGTGTATGCCGATGCGGAAGAGTAGCTTTTTTCTGATTTGCCTGTTATTAGGCAGTTTGTTGTCGGCCGGTTGTTATTACCAGAAGCCCGATTATTCCGACGAGTGGGATTTGACGGAGAAACGGAAGGATTCGCTTGATTTTGAGGCTTCCCATCATTATAACCGGAATTATAATTTCGTGGTGGTGGAAGATTCTTTGTGCCTGCAAACCGTCCATCCCGTCCATAATCCGGTACATGCAGGTGTGCCGGAAGACACCGTGGCTGTATTTGCGGACGACCGTCTCGTCGTGGCTGAAGTCATGATTGTGCCGGAGGATTCGGTAGATTCGGTTTGGGTGAAAGTAGCCCGCGACCAGTCCACCATGGGTTGGGTGCACGAGCAGGATTTGTTGGCACGGGTTGTTCCGGATGATTCCATTTCGCAGTTTATCCATGCTTTCAGTAACACGCACCTGATATATTTCCTGTCCGTTTTAGGCGTGTTGTTGGTATTGTGGTTGGTACGCCGTATGCGTCGCAAGCGTTTCCATATCGTGCATTTCGATGATATCGGAAGTTGTTACCCTACCTTGCTATGCCTGACGCTGTCTGGTGCCGCTACGCTTTATGCCAGTATGCAGAATTTTGTGCCCGATACATGGACGGAGTTTTATTTCCACCCGACACTCAATCCTTTCGGATTGCCTTTTATTTTGGGCTTGTTCGTGGCTTCCGTGTGGCTGATAGTCATTCTGTCCATAGCGTCGGTGGAAGACGTTTGCCGGCAACTCCCTTTTCAGGAAGCCATGTTGTACTTGTTTGCCTTGTTGGGCGTATGTGCGGGGTGTTACCTGTTCTTTTCGCTCACCACGTTGTATTATCTCGGCTATCCTTTTTTCTTGTTTTACGTCGGTTGGGCGTTGTGGCGTTATTTCCGTTATGCCCGTTGTCCTTACGTTTGCGGGCGTTGCGGAGCCAAGCTTCACAGCAAAGGGCGTTGTCCGCATTGCGGTGCATGGAATGAATGACCCGTCTGTCTTGCGGGGGAGGGTCAGAAATGCAGGCTGACATCCACTCCGAACTGTAACGGATTGCCCCGTTGTCCGAATTTCATGTTGCGGGTGGTAGCGGCCGAAGTAAAAAAGAAAGCGTCGTAGTCCGTATCCGTCAGGTTTTTGCCCCAGATGTCGATGCGTACGGAGCCGAAGTCCAGACCGGCATGGGCATTCAACAGCGCGTAAAACGGTTGGTGGTAAGCATTGTCCTCGCTCCAGTAGATTTTTCCGGCTCCCGTGGTATTCACGCCGAAGAAATAGCTTTTTATCTTATGGTGTTTCAAAGGTTGTTCGTATTCCACACCTGCCGCGAGCGTGTGCATGGGGACAAAAGGCACATGGTTACCGTCATATTTCACCGCCTCTTGCGCTGTTTCCGTCCGGGCTTCCTGCGCTTCATAGCGTTTGAATACGGAGTGCGTGTAGCCGTATGACGCATGCCACGTCAGGCGGTTGTCCAACCATCCGCCGCGCAGTCCTATTTCCGTACCGCAACTCCGTCCCCGTCCGGCGTTGACCATGACACGCCCCAATCCGCTGCTCACGAATTTGGAAATCTGTTGGTCGTACACGTCCATGTAGAACACGGCGGCATCCAGTTGTATCTTGCCGTCCGAGAACGAGAAGTGCCCGCCTGCCTCATAATTATAACTGTATTCCGGTTTGAAGCGGGTCTGTGCCGGAGTTCCGGAAAACTCCTCCTGCGGAATTTGGCTGACAATCATCTGTTTCACGGCTTCTGGCGTATGGTCGTACATCGGTCCGTCTAGCGTCTCCGCCGTCTTGTCCTTGACGGAGCGCATCATCCGGCTTTTCAAATCGCCTTGCACCAGGTCGCTGAACATCTGTACGTTGTATCCTCCGCTGCGGTAGCCCTTGCTCCAACTTACGTACACGTTGTTTTGCGCCGAAAAGTGGTATTGCAAGGCCACCTTAGGTAACCATTGCACGTAATCGTGTTTCAGGCTGCCCCGGAAATGGCTGTCGTCCGACAGGCCTTCGAGGACGAGCGGCATCATGGGGGAAGTAAGCTCCACGCCGTAGTCCATGCGACCACCGTAATCGTAGTCCAACCTCATTTTTTCATATTCCACGCGCAGGCCGGCCACAAGGCTCAGCCCTTCCGCTCCGAACAAGTCGTTGAACGTGCTTTGGTGGAAAGCGGCAAGGTCGGTGGTCGGGGTGTCGAAAGCCCCGTCGGCCACGTAGGGGGAAACAGGCATATCTAATGTAAGTCCCATTCCCATCGGGCTGATGGCGGCATTGGCTTTGTCGAACACGGTGTTCATGAACTCGCGGGTCAGAGATACCGGACTTTTCGTGTGTAGGGTCTGGCGCATGGCATAGATACCTCCTATCCATTCCCAACGGCGGTTACTGCGGCTTTTGAAAGTCAGTTCTTCGCTCCAAGAGTTGATACGTTGCTTTTGGGTCAGGCTGAAATAGTCCGCGTCCGTGAAATCCTGATCAAGCGTCATGTTGTCGTTCAGGTTTTGGTAGGCTGTGACGGACGACAGGATGAACCGGTCGGCGGTATATTGTGCGTTGAGGCTGCTGTTCAGCAGGCTTCGGCGGTAGAATGAAGGACGGTTGTAGAGGATGCGGCCTATATCCTCGGGATGTGGCTCTTCTCCTTCAGCCGCACCTAAGTAACGGTAGGGATAGCCTTGGTCTTCACGATACGAATAATCTGTAGAGAAGTCCAGTTTCCAAGCCTCTGCCGGAAAGTAAATGACCCGTACGCGTCCGCCTCCGGTTTCGCTTCCTCCCGCCGTTTCATGCCGGGTGACGTTTTCGAAGAATCCTTCCGAATGCTTATAAAATCCACTCAAGGCGTATGCCATCCTGTGGCTTGTCTTTTGGTAATGAGATGCCGACAACCCGTAGCCCTTGTCTTTTACCGAAGTGCCCATGCGGATGTCCGTGCCTTGATAATGGAACGGGTTGCGGGTAAACACGCGGAGCAGGCCGCCCATGGCATTCCGTCCGTACAGTGTGGCCTGCGGGCCGCGCAACACGTCCACGCGTTCCACGTCTAGCAATTCAATGTCGTAGGCACTTTTGTCGGCATATCCCACGTTGTCCACGTACAATCCCACGGCCGGGGTGTTGATGCGCGAACCGATACCGCGTATGTAAGCCGCCGAGGTCAGGCTGCTGCCGTAGTCCGGCATGTAGAAGTTGGGTACGAAAGCCGAAAGTTCTTTCAGCGAAGCAGTATGTTGGTCGTCTAATGCCGTCCGGTCGAAAAGGGAAACGGCGATGGGAGCCTGCCGTAGCTTGCCGGTTTCTTTGGGAGAATATACGATGACCACCTCTTCGATGTCTTTTACCCGTGCGCTGTCTTCTGCCGTTTCCTCGATGGGGAGCGCGTATGAAGGTGCGCCCGAGAGGAATAATATTGCTGATATGATGCTCAATCTGTCCATCCGTGGTTTTTGTTTCGGGATGCAAAGTTACGATGAATCGTCGGGTGGGGCAATCCTTATTTATTAGGATTTTCCGCCGGAAGCAAAGGCATACGGAAGTGGTCATGGAATAGATTTTGTATATTGTTTTCTTTATCCTTAGCCTGCGGTTTCCTCTATTTTATTCTGTTTTTCCTTGTTTTTTCACGCCAAAACAGGAGTTAATGGAACTGTAAAACCGTTGCCGAATGTGAAAAATGACGGATTCAGTGCGCTTTTACCTGCGATTTCCCGTTTTTTATGAAGCAAGCGATTTTTCATTCGGCTGAGAAAACATTTTTTTTCTCCGCAGATTTTCCGGTTTTTCTCCGCAGGAAGTGGAGGAGTTTGAAGCCGGACGAGATGAAAATGTGCTGAAAACCTCGATATTTCTTCTAATTGATGGAGAATGGGATGCAAAAAACGAATGTCGTTTTGTCGGCAGAACGTGCCGTAGGCTGACACATGGCAGCACGCCCTGCGGACGAAATCTGCCCAGGTCGTACAGATTGCAGGTGTGCGGAAGCGAAAGGGATACGATGTGTTTTGCGTCCGTTGCGTGAGAATCGCTCTGGTTTCGTCACGTCGGGTTCGGGGTGGAAATACGCGAATCTCGGGTAATGTTATACGAATATTAGAGGAAAATCAATATGTGAATAGTACGATATTTTCATGGAAACGGTTGGGATGTAAGCGGTGCTTGGCTTTGGGAAATCTAAGGGTTAAATTATATTATATTACTACTATCTCTTGGAACGAATATAAAAAAAGATTATATTTGAACCAAACTTTTGAAAAACAGTACAAATAAATAATCTAACCTTTAAAATTAGTCTTTATGAAAAAAGCAAAAATCAAAGTTGCCATATTTATGATTATGGCTGCAGTGAGTGGAATTATTATGGTGTTGGGGTGTACTCAAGATGAGATGACTGATTTAAATTCTAATCAATATGATATTTGGAATTTGGAAGAGGAAGCCGATACTGAGTTCATGCCATTGAATTCGGTGCCGGAATGGATTAAAGATAAAGTTACTAAGAAGGAATATGAGGCGTGGGTGCGTTTGAGTTCGCGGTATGAGATTGATTATTCAGTCTTGTCTTTGGATTTGACGGAGAGTCAGAAAAAAGATTTGTATCAATATATTGATACATTGTATGCCTTGTCAAAGGATAGTGCAGATGGGAAATCGGTAGGTTGTTTTACCGTAGTGACGCAGTCGGTTTTTAAACGTATTGAAACGTTGAGCAATCCGGAAGTTGGAGGGGAGACGCATGGTGTAACGGATGAGCAGGTCGTTTATCATGCAATTGGAAAAACTGACGTATATGTGAAAGCGACGATTGATTACACGTTAAATTCAAGTAAGGATGAGATTTTAAAAGCATCTCCCAATGTCTTTACAGAGGGCGCGGCTGCAAAAAGTTTTAATGGTTCTTATAATGCGAATATATTAGGTCGTGGTGTTGAACTGAATTGTTCGGGTTCCTTGACATACGAACTTTCAGATGGAAGTGAAAGATCGGATAGTTTCAATAAAAAGGTTAATTTCTTTATTTTTGGTGTATGAGAAGGTTCTGTTTCTTGTTGGTGCTTTGTGCCTGTAGTATAGCCTGTTCTTCCCAAGGATTAAATGCCTTGATAAATGGGAAAATAACGTCAGAAGAGCAGTCCTTGCCAGATTCTTTGTCTATTTCTATTCCGGGTTGGGTAAAGGAAAAGACAACACCAGATGAATATGCACTTTGGAAACGATTTAGCCGGTATTTTGAAGTGGACTATTCAATTTTGCAAGAACAGTTGTCTGAAAAACAGCATCATGAACTTTATAAAAGTATGAAGGATATTTGTACTCAAATAGAGAACCATACTTATTCTGGAAGCTTGGGAGGGGCGTTTTACTTTGCGTTACCTGCGCCAATAGATTCCACAATCGTGTGGAATACGTGCAGTTACGTGAAAATAGATGAAAATCTGTCTTTCAGGAAAATTGAAGGAATCGTGTTCCATTCAAAGGACTATCCCGAAGCCCAAGTGAAAGTGACAGTGTGGTGCGTGTACGACAAAGCCCAAAACAGCGTGCAGGTCATAAAAGAAGACATGCAGAAAGCAGGGCAGGCCATCGAAGTGAATGGTTCCCATACTGTCGGTTATGACTCGGCAAACGGTCGGCTGTATGGTTCTTGCGCAGGCTCTTTGGTCTATTGGGATGAGCATAAGGCTTATCAGAGCGAGGATTTCCACAAGGGATATAACATCCCATTGGAATAGGGATATTGGATGAGGGCAAAGCATGGCACTATATAGATGGGTTTGTTTTGTACTTATTTTGATAGGACTTTATGAATTAGGGGTTGGATTGTTCCAATGTATTCAGGTAATGAGGTTGGGTATGCCTTATTACACGGTTTGCGGAACATTTGAAAATCCAGCCCCTTATTCTATTTTGATTGTCCTTATTTTGCCCTTGGCCTTGGACTATGCGTTGTTTGTGAGGTTTAGACATGGGCAAAAGGTTACAAATATGCTTTTTTATCTTTCTGCTTTTTATCTTTTGTTTTCCGTAGTCATACTCGTCATGTGTGTAAGTCGGGCAGCTTGGGTGGCGTCTGTAATCAGTTTGATGTCAATGTTTTGGTTACGGATGAAGTGTGCGTGGATAAAAAAGTGTTTTGTATTGTTGGCTGTATTCGTTCTTTGTGTTCCTTTTTTGTATGGCATGTATGTGCTGAAAAAAGATTCGGCAGACGGTCGTTTGTTCATCTGGAAAATCTCTTATCCGGTGGCTAAACAACAGATATTCTCCGGGGGGGGGATAGGCGGTTTCCCGTATGTTTATGGGGAAGCACAAGAAGCGTATTTTCGGGATAAGAAAGGGACACAGGATGAGGAAATGTTGGCTGGTGCCCCGGATTATGCTTATAATGAATATTTGCAGATATGGATAGAACTTGGACTGCCGGGAGTTTTGTCTTGTTTGTGCCTTATGGCTTATGTCTATATACGCCTTCTTAGGTGTCGGAATGTTGAGGTTGTCGGGTTATGTGGTGCAATGGTGAGTTTTATGGTGGTTTCTTTTTTTTCTTATCCTCTTCGATATTTTGCCACATGCTTATTATCTTTGTTTATTTTATTATGGGCTGCGTGGATGCCAATGGTGCTTGATGAAAAGAAAAGGTATGGAAAGGTTGGATTGGTGTGTGACTTGTTGGTTTTGATTGGAATGGGTACGATGGTATGTATCCGATTTAATAAATCTTACCGAACGTGGGTGGCCGTGAGGCATTGGGATATGGTGCGGCCATATTTTGATAGGGAAAAATATGAGGGCATAGAGAATTGTTACAGGGTTTTGTATCCCGATTTGAAGAAAGATGTTGGTTTCCTTTTTGAGTATGGAATGTGTTTGTCGTATAATGGTCATTACGAAGAAAGCAACATAATATTAAATGAAGGGGCAAAACGAAGTTCTGACCCCATGTTTTTTAATCTCATGGGAAAAAACTTTCAAGTTCTTGGCAGGTTTGAGGAGGCTGAAGAGATGTTTTATAAGGCTTATTATAGAGTCCCCCACCGTATTTACCCTTTATATTTGTTGATGGGGTTGTATGAAAAAGAGGGACGGGATTTGGAAATGTTGGAGAAGGCTCATCAAATAGTAGGGAAGAAAGAAAAAGTACCTTCTTCTTTGACGGGATATCTTAAAAAAGAAGCAGGGCTTAAATTGCAAGAATATGAAAGAAGCAATGGAAAGGGGAAAAATATGGAAATAGATTGGTTTTGATTGGAGAGAACTAAAAGTTTATAAGGAATACTCTTCAGATGCGGTCGGCCTCTATGTACCCGTTCATGACGGCATAGATAGTCAGTCCCGATACGGAGCGGACATTGAGTTTTTCCATGATGTTCTTGCGGTGGGAGATAACGGTGGTAGTGCCGATACACAAGTGGTCGGCAATTTCCTTGTTCGTCAGTCCGCGTACAATGAGTATGAGCACTTCGATTTCGCGATGACTGAGTCCGTTGGGGTCGGTATAGGCTGTGGTTCCCGATATGGGCTTCCTCATACCTTGGGGCAGATGTCGTCCGTGGGCATGCGCATACTGTTGCAGTTGCAGTAATGCACGCACCATATTGTCTTCGTTCTGGTAGATATTCAACGTATGGAAGTGGGAGGTTTGAGGGGTGCCGGTTGTCCCATTGGTAAGCACAATGGTTTTTTCTTTCCGTTCCACAAAGAAGGCGCTGTGCTCCACAAGGGTCTGGGCTGAAATAAAGTAGTGGAAATACATGTCCGGTGTGTCGCGCATCAGTTGTTCAAAACTGTTGAACGTGCGGACGACAGCTTGTGGCATCATCCGTTCAATGAGGCCGCGTAGTCCCATACAGGTCAATGTGTTGGCTTCTATAATGGCAATTTCGGGGGATAGTTTCATGTTCACGCTCATATTTCCATGCAAAGTTACTCAAATCTCGTCGTATCTTAAAAAGAAATAAGGATGCCTTATTCCAGACATCCTTACCTTATCAAAAATTTAATTGGTTTCAAACTAAGGTGCATTGCACTTAACAAGCTGCACCTGCATTCAGGTTTTTATTACCGAACAACATTGAAGTACTTGAACCCAAGAACTTACCGTTGCTCTTCTTTGAACCTGTTGCAACTGCCATAGCTACTACGACCGCTGCGATAATCATTAATCCTGTCATAATCTTCTTACCTTTCTTTTTTAATCTAACAATCTTTTACCTAAACATTGCTCCTTCACGGAGCTAAATACCTAAAAACTAAATATCTTTTGTTCCTTATGACACTACAAAGGTACGGCGATTCTTCCTGCAAAACAAGTAAAAGGGCATTTGTTATCATTTAAATGCCCTTTTCTTGATATAAATCAATGAAAAGGTCTTGGGATACTGATTTTTTTAATAACTTTGCAACGTTTTGTTCTGCCCGGCCTATGGGAAAGCCCTTTCAGGTCGGCAGATGAAAAGGGAATCGGGTGGAAATCCCGGACAGTCCCGCTGCTGTGAACTCATTGTGCGGTTTGTTTCAAACCTCAAGCCACTTCCTTATTTATAATAATAAGGTGGGAAGGCCAACAAGCCGGAGTAAGTCAGAAGACCTGCAAAACGTAGTCATGCCGGAATCTCCGTGGGATGGGAGGAAGGTGTCTTGAGTGAAGAATGAAGATATAAATGGGCGTATACAAGGAATCTCATAAAATGAGAGGATGGTTGCTTGTGTCATTTTGTATGGAGACTGTGTTCGTGCTCGCACAAAATGGTGCAGATAGCGTGGATGTGGGGCTGAAACAGATGAAAGGTCTGACGGTGACCGAGAAGGCTTTGCCTGCCACCGTACGTTCGGGTGCTCCTGTGCAGACGCTTGATAAGGCGGAGTTGGAACGTATGGGCGTGTTGGACGTGTCGGATGCCGTACGGCATTTTTCGGGGGTGACCTTGAAGGATTATGGCGGTGTGGGAGGGTTGAAAACTGTTTCCGTACGCAGTCTGGGCGCACAGCATACAGCCGTGCTCTACGATGGTGTGGCCATAGGGGATTGCCAGTCGGGACAGGTGGACATCTCCCGTTTCTCGTTGGATAATGTTTCTTCATTGACGTTGACTATCGGGCAAAGCGACAATATTTATCAGACGGCACGCATGTTGGCTGCTGCAAGCGCGTTGAGCATCGAAACGAGCCGGCCTGATTTTGAAGGCCGGGATTTCACTCTTTCGGTAAAGGTGAAGGCGGGGGCTTACGGTTTGGCCAACCCCTCATTGTTCTATGCCCATCGGTTCACACCGCGTTTGTCTTGTTCTCTTTACGGTGAATATTTACGTGCCGACGGGAATTATCATTTTACGATGATGAACTTGGATAAACAGATAAAAGGACGGCGTAACAATAGCGACATAGGGGCATACCGTGCGGAGGTGAATCTTTTTGCCCATTTGACAGAACGTCAGGATTTGGATGTGAAGGGGTATCTGTTCGATTCCCGTCGAGGATTGCCCGGTAGTGTCGTATATGACAATCCCTATGCGGCGGAACGGCTTTATGACCGTAATTATTTCGGTCAGTTGAGGTATGAGAACCGTTTTTCGGAGAAGTGGAAACTGAAGGCTTCCGGGAAGTTCAATTATAGTTGGAACAAAGACACGGACAAGAAGGCTGCCGGGCCGACGGAAGACCGTTTCCGCCAGACGGAGACCTACCTGACCGCGACGTTATGGGCGAAGCCCGTGAAAAACCTTTCTTTTTCGTTGGCGCAGGATTTTGTGTATAACGATTTGGCCACGACGTTGGACCAATGCCAATACCCGGAACGTTATACCAGTCTGACGGCCTTTTCAGCACAATACCGTCAACCGCAGTTTCAGGTGACGGCTTCCTTGCTGAATACTTTCATTACCGAACGAGTTTCTTTAGGGATGGCTGCCGACGACCGTAAGCGGCTTTCTCCGGCGGTAAGCCTGGCGTGGCGCCCTGTGAAAAAGGCGAGTTGGCGTTTGCGCGCGTCTTATAAAGACATATTCCGTGTCCCGACTTTCAATGACCTCTATTATCTGCTCATTGGGAACAGCCGCTTGCGTCCGGAAACAACGTGCCAATGGAATATAGGGACCACCTGGGCCGGACGTATGGGAAAAGTGGCGGATTACGTGAGCTTTTCGTTGGATGCTTATTATAATAAGGTGAAAGACAAGATTGTGGCAGTTCCGACGATGTTCGTATGGAAAATGTCCAACGTAGGCAAAGTGGAGACTTACGGCGTGGATGCCAATCTGGCTGCCGAATGGGCTTTGGCAAAAGCTTGGAATTTGAGTTTGACAGGAGCGTACAGTTTCATGCAGGCGGAAGACGTGACGAAACGCGGTAGCAAGTTGTGGCGTCATCAGATTGCCTATACGCCGAAACATTCCGGAGGTGGAAGTGTGGTACTTGAAATGCCGTGGATGAACGTGGCATATAATGTGGCGTGGAGCGGTGAACGCTATCGTCTGCCGCAAAACAAAAAGAGCAATCTCGTGAATGCCTATTCCGATCATAGCCTTTCCTTGTACCGTGTTTTCCGGTTCAGGGATCATAAGTTGCGCCTGCAGGTGGACGCGGCCAATCTGGGTGGAAGAAATTATGAGGTGGTGCGTTACTATCCGATGCCCGGGAGGAATTTTAAAGTGGCAATAACATATTCTTTATAAACTTTTAATAACGAAAAAAATGAAAATGAAATGGTGTAAATGGGCCATAATGGCTCTGGCTTTGGGGTGTTTTACCGCTTGTAGCGAGGATGATGACACGGTTGGAGATGGTGGAAAGCCGGGAGAAGAGACTGGTGGAAATGGAGGCGGTGCCAATGGAAGTGACAGCACTGCGGTTCCTTCCCCCGTGGTCGCTTTGGGAGCTTATGTGTTGAATACCGGAAATTGGGGTGGAAATGATGCCAGTATCCAATATTTGGATTTTCAGACCGGAAAGTTGAGCGAAGACCTTTATGCGGCTGCCAATGGCGAAGGGCTTGGCGACTTGGGGCAAGACCTTTGTGTGTATGGTTCGAAAATATACGTGACGGTGAGCGGTTCTTCCAAAGTTGTCATCATGGACCGTAAGTGCAAGGTTCTGAAATCCATTCCGGTGGCTACCGAAGACGGTACTCCGGTTGAGCCTCGCTACATGGCAGCGTGTGAGGGGAAGGTTTATTTTACAGCATACGACGGGACGGTTTCCCGTATCGACACGACTTCCATGGCCATCGATGGCAAACTGAATCTTATAGATGCAGGGGCACAAACAGGTTATGACCATCCCGAGGCTATAACTTCTGCCAACGGCAAACTGTATGTCAATATTTCGGGGTATTCAAAAGGAAAGTGGTTGGCAGTGGTTGATGCAGCCTCTTTCACCAAGCTGAAGGATATTGAAGTAATGCTCAATCCTTATACCCAGTGCATCACGGCAGAAGACGGGTATGTATACTTCGTGTCCAATGGCAACTATGCAGGAAGCCCGTCCTTGACTCCGGACCAGTATATTTACGGTACGATGCAACGTCTCGATCCGGAAACAGATCAAGTGGAACAGGTGTGCCGTGCAACTTATATCGCGAATGCCGGGGAGAAAATGTACATCCTTTATTCAGAGTATTATATGCCGGAAGTGGCTCGTGCTTACGTCCGTGACTTAAAGACAGGAGATGAACAAGAGTTTATGGACATGGCTGATTTGCAGAGTGCCAACGGTTTGGCTGTTGATCCAGCATCTGGCGATGTGTATGTGTTTGACGTACCTTACGGTGCTGCATCCGACGTACATGTATACGGGGCGGATGGAACTTATAAACGTACGTTTGAAGCCGGAATGTCCACCTCGAAGATGGTGTTTGTCACAAAATAAGGAGATGAAGGTAAGTAGCCTTTTTTATGGTTTGTTTGCCGTTTTGCTTCTGTCCTCTTGTAAGGACGGGGGCAAGACGGCTTCCTTTTTGGACGAGGGCGGTGACACGTTGGATTTAAAGTATGCAGAGAACCTGAGGGTTGTGTCTTACGACGGTTACCGGGTGGCTACGCTGAGAAATCCGTGGGATACGTTGGAAATACTGCACACGTATGTGTTGGTCGGACGAGACGAGCCATTGCCCGACAGTCTGCCGCAGGGGACGGTCGTACGCGTGCCGTTGCAGAAAGCCGTCATTTATTCGTCTGTGCATTGCGGGTTGATGGAAGAGTTGGGGGCACTGGCTGCCGTGGGCGGAGTGTGCGACCTCCGGTATATCGACCTGCCCTACATCAAGGAGGGATGCCGCACGGGACGTATCGCGGATTTGGGCAGCGGGATGAATCCGGACATCGAGAAGCTTATGGCGTTGCATCCCGATGCTGTGATGCTTTCTCCGTTTGAAAACAGCGGGGGATATGGCCGGTTGGGCAAGTTGGACATTCCCATCATCGAATGTGCCGACTATATGGAAACCTCTTCGTTGGGGCGTGCCGAATGGATGCGTTTCTACGGCCTGTTGTTCGGAAAAGCAGCCGAGGCCGATTCTTTGTTTGCCCGGGTAGAGGCTGATTACCTCCGGTGGGCCGGTAAGGTGGCCGACATAGAAAACAAGCCTACCGTGTTTGCCGATTTGAAGTCCGGAGCCACGTGGTATGTGCCGGGCGGACGCAGTACGGTCGGACGGACGTTTGCCGATGCCGGTGCCGACTATGTTTTCAGTGATTTGAAGAACAGCGGCTCGTCTCCCCTGAGCTTTGAGACGGTGTATGAGAAAGCGAAGGATGCCGACATTTGGCTGATTAAGTACAACATGCCGGAGGATAAGACCTATCGGGACCTGAAAAACGATTATGCGCCATACGCCGGATTCCGGGCCTTCCGTGAACGGCGGGTGTACGGCTGCAATACCGGGAGGGTGCCATACTATGAAGAAACGCCTTTCCATCCCGAATGGTTGCTGGAAGATTTGATAAAAATATTCCATCCGGACGTGGCAAAGGCGGAAGGTGGCAGATATTTTCGTAAATTAGCGGACTGAAAAAGATGATTCCGGTGGAGCGTAAAGGATATGTGTGCGGAGGGATATTGGTCGTCGTCATTTTTGTGTTGGCGGCGGCTAACCTGCTGCTCGGTTCGGTGGACATTCCGGCCGGAGCGGTCTGGGGCGCGTTGATGGGTGGGACGGTGGAAAACGAAGCTTGGTCGTTCATCGTGTGGGAATCCCGCGTGCCTTTGTGCGTGACGGCCTGGTGCTGTGGGGCCGCCTTGGCCGCCTCGGGCCTGATGTTGCAGACGGTGTTCAACAACCCGTTGGCGGACCCGTCGATTTTGGGTATCAGTTCGGGGGCAAGCCTTGGGGTGGCCTTGGTCATGTTGGCCGGAGGTGGAATGGTGTCGGCCGGCACTTTTTCTTTTTCCGGTTTTCTGGCAGTGGTGGCCGGTGCTTTCGCCGGTGCCGTGTTGGTCATGGGGGTGATTCTTTTTCTTTCCACGCTGATACGCAGCAGCGTCATGCTGTTGATTGCCGGCATCATGATGGGCTACGTGGCCTCGTCGGCCATTTCCTTGCTGAATTTCTTTGCTACGGCCGAAGGCGTGCACTCTTATATGGTTTGGGGGATGGGCAACTTCGGGGGTGTTTCGTTGGAACAACTGCCGTGGTTTGCGGCTTTTACCTCAGTCGGGTTGCTGATGTCCGTCCTGTTGATTAAGCCGTTGAATGCCTTGTTGTTGGGAGAACGTTACGCGGAGAACCTTGGGGTGAACGTGCGTCGTACGCGCAGCATGTTGTTGGTGGTTACGGGAATCCTGACGGCTGTGGTCACGGCTTTTTGCGGCCCTGTGTCGTTCATCGGGTTGGCCGTGCCGCATGTGGCCCGGTTGCTGTTGGGGACATCGAACCACAATGCCCTTTTGCCGGTAACGTTGTTGAGCGGCGGGGCGGTGGCCTTGCTTTGCAATTTGATTTGCATCCTGCCCGGCGAGGCGGGACTTCTCCCCCTGAATGCCGTGACACCCGTGTTGGGTGCGCCGGTGATTATTTATGTCATTGTGAACCAACGTAGAATACAGTATTTCAATTAATGGAAAAGCGGATAGTGCTCGAAGGGGAACGGATTGCTACGGGATACCGCCTGGGAAAGCAGGTGGCGGAAGTGCATCATGGATTGGATTTCAGTCTGTCGGGCGGCGAACTGACCTGTTTGTTAGGATGCAATGGAGCCGGAAAGTCCACTTTGTTGCGTACGTTGGCCGGCATGCAGCCCCCTTTGTCCGGCCGTCTGGAACTCATGGGGCGGCCTTTGGAGGCTTACAGTGCGCATGAGCGTTCCAAAACCATCGGTGTGGTATTGACCGACCGCATGCAGGCAGGCGGGCTGACCGTTTACGAACTGGTGGCTTTGGGGCGTCAACCGTACACTGGTTTTTTCGGCCGTCTGGCTTCTGCCGACAAAGCCTTGGTATGGCGGGCGTTGGAAGAGGTCGGTATGGTTGGAAAGGCACGTCGTTATGTGGCCGAACTGTCCGATGGAGAGCGTCAGAAAGCCATGATAGCCAAAGCATTGGTGCAAGAATGTCCGTTGATTCTCTTGGATGAGCCTACGGCTTTTCTGGATGTGGAAAGCCGTATGGAAGTTATGCGCCTGCTCCGGAAGTTGGCGGTGGAAGAACGGAAGGCCGTTTTGCTTTCCACGCACGATGTGGATCAGGCCTTGGCCATGTCCGACCGCTTGTGGCTGATGACGCAAGAACGCGAGATGCTGTGCGGAACGACCGAGGACTTGGTGCTGTCGGGGGCGATGGACCGGCTGTTTGGCAGCACGTCCATCCGTTTCGACGCGGTTCGCGGCATCTACGCTCCGAAGAACCGTAACAGCCGGGTGGTTCGTCTGGAAGCAGCCGATGAGGCTTTGCGTTATTGGGCACAGAACCTTTTGGTGCGGCACGGTTTCCGCCCCATTGCGCCGGACGAGGGCGGAGAGGGGGTAGCGAGTCTTGCAGTCATCAGTCCGCAGGACATGGTATGGACACAAAACGGTATCTCCTCCCGCTTTTGTTCGTTTGCCGGACTGGCCGAAATGTTGCGCCCGTTATGACGGGCCTGCATCGGGTGGTAAACAGACAAAGTGTCAGAGTGCCAAAACGTCAGTTTGGAAGTGGCGAGAATGGCGTATTTGTGCCCGGAAGGGAGCATGATGGGAGAATGCGCACTATTTGGAAAGCTGAGGTTGTACATGGAGAAAGCTTTCGGGGCGTTTTTACGGTCTTTTTGAAAATGAAAAGTGGGCATAAGGCGTTGGAAGCTTGTAGAGGAGTAAGTTTGAAACGAAGTAAGCTTGCATTTTGTTTTTGTTTTTAGAGCGGTTGAAAAGCGTCGGTTAGAGAAAAAATCTGGCTTGACATCTCTTGTCTCGGGGATATTCCTGAATGTTTTTATCCAAAAAATGGAGTTTGAAGCACCAATCTGCGGAGAATGGAAAATCGCTTTCAGCCAAACGATTTTTTATTCTCAGCAGAAAAATGAGGCGAAACGGGCAGAAATGACGGATAGAATCAGTTCTCTTCTCGCTTTTTTAACTTACGGGCTTCTAAACGGCACTCCATCTTCTTTTTTATTTCAACTGCAAAACGCGGAATTGCTTTCCTTTTGTAAAGGAAAAGATGAGGTCTTGTGACTTTTTGTTTATTGGTATGGGGGTGTGGGATAGAGGTTTTCCCTTCCGGAAGTCCTAAACTGTTAAGTCCAACGGTAAGTCACTGATGTCTTTCAACCGCTTGCCTTGTACCAGTATGTCCAACAACTCTGAGGAATCTTCTGCCCCGGTTGCTTTCACTGCCTCTATAAGTTCATAAAGTGCGAAATGGTACAGGCAGTCGATGGTCTCCTGTACCCAACGCCAAAGAGGCTAGACGGGAAGGCATAGGCTCCCCCGTGACTACAACGATGTGGGGTAAGCGTCCTTTGCGGTTTCTTATCAATCCGAGTGCTTCCGTCCGGCTGTTTTGTGCGCGGTCGCTTCTCATCGTCCATTTTGCCGATATGGAAGCATGCAATATGGGAAGCCCGCCGAAATCTTTCCTTATATCAGTGAGACGGCCGGTGCCTGAATCAACGATGAATATGTCCTTATTGATGGTTTCGTCCGTCTCAGGTTCTCGGTAAATGACAACGTCCGGTGCTATCATATAATCATTCCCCATGCTTGCTGCCAACCGTGCATCGCTTTTCGTGAGCCGGGTCAGGTACTCCAGATGTTCGTATTGGCAGAAACTGCTTGTTTTGATGGTATTTCTGTTGCCTAATTTGGCAATGTGCCATTTCCCAGGTCGTAAATTTTGCAGTTTGGGAAATGTTTGCAACAGGAACTCCATATTGATTTGTTCAAATTTGGCTCCTGAAGTCTGTCCCACGGCTTTTTCGTGTGTCTCTGCCGTCAGGATATGCGTTATGCCCTGTGCAATGTCCACGGAAAGGCGGGACGATTTGTCCGCATTGCTCGGTATGCCTTGTTTGTCGATAGTAAGTACGCCGTTAGATAGCAAGTTCTGATGGTATGCTTTCCGGGCTTGTGAGATGAGAGAGTCCATGGTCTAAAACTTTTTTAATTTGTAATCCTATGTGCATGGCTACGGGAGGTGGAAATGCATTCCCTATCATCCGGCATGCCGTTGTTTTACGGGAGCCGAACCCCCAACAGTCGGGAAAACCTTGCAGGCGAGCCAACATTCTTGGCGTTAATCTTGGCATACCTGTGAAATCTGCAGTTGGTGCCTCGTTGGCAATCCCTTTTCCGTCCACGCCCATGTCTGCCCAGGCTTTTTTGGCTCTGGTGGGACCTAAATCGGGACCGCCGTGTTTTTTACTGCCTCCCACGAGGGTGGGGGCAATCTTGTTGGCTTTTGTGCGCCATTCCCCGGCAGTTGTCCAACCGTTTTCTGCCATTAAATCGTATAAGGTTTCCCCTACGGTAAGGGGCGGTACTTCGGAACAGGTTGGAAATTCAAAGGTGTCTTCCATGTCACGGCGCACACCAATGATGACGACCCTCGGACGCAGTTGCGGCACTCCGAAATCCGACGAGTTCAGTAACCGGATGTGGTGGGTGTAGCCCAAAGTCTCCATGCATTCGAATATCCATGTACGGTAAGTGTCGAACTTGGAATCCAAAAGTCCCTTTACGTTTTCTATCATGGCGATACGTGGATGTATCTCCCCGATAAGCCGGAGCATTTGTGGGAAAAGGTCTCGTTCGTCTTCTTTTCCCAACTGTCTGCCGGCTACGCTGAACGGGGGGCATGGAACTCCACCTGCCAACAAATCGATTTTGTCTCGGTAAGGTTTGCCGTCGAACTGGTGTACATCTTGGCATATCACGTTCCATTCAGGGCGGTTACTCTTTAAACAGGCGCAATAATCCGATTCGTATTCAACTAATGCAAGATGGTTGAATCCGGCCATTTCCAAGCCTAAGGCTTGTCCGCCTGCCCCGGCGCATATTTCGATGGAAGTGTACATTATCTGTCGGTTTTTAGTTACAAAGATAGGTGATTTGCTCCATGTGCACATCTTTTCTCCCGCATTTTTATGGTCACTCCGGAAAAACTCTGTACTTTTATCCTTTCAAAGAACAAGGAGATTCTATGGCAAAGGATAAGACCGTCTATGTGTGTGCGAATTGCGGACAGGAATCACCGAAGTGGGTGGGGCGTTGTCCTGCGTGCGGGGAATGGAATACTTTTAAGGAATTCACAGTGCGTAAGGAGAGTGTGTCGGCCATCGCGTCAGGAGGATTTCACCAGGCGTTGCCGGGGGAACCGTTGCGTAGGCGGCCCATTCCCGTGGGACAGATTGTGACCGACGAGGAGCCGAGGCTGGACATGCACGACGAGGAACTGAACCGCGTATTGGGCGGCGGACTGGTGCCCGGCTCATTGGTGCTTTTGGGTGGGGAACCCGGTATCGGGAAGTCCACTTTGGTCTTGCAGACCGTACTGAAGATGACGGACAAGCGTGTGCTTTATGTCAGCGGCGAGGAGAGTGCGCGGCAGTTGAAGTTGCGTGCCGACCGTTTGGTGCCAAGGGCAGGAGGAAAGGCGGACGGACAGGAAGGGTTCTTGTCCCGTTCGTCTTGCATGGTCGTGTGCGAGACTTCGCTCGACCAGATATTCCTGCACGTCCGTAACGAGCAGCCGCAGTTGGTGGTCATAGATTCCATACAGACCATCATGACCGAGGCCGTGGACAGTTCGCCCGGCAGTATCTCGCAAGTGCGCGAGTGTGCCGCGCTGTTGTTGAAATTCGCCAAGGAGAGCAACATTCCCGTGATATTGATCGGCCATATCAATAAGGAGGGGACACTGGCCGGCCCCAAGGTGTTGGAACATATCGTGGATGCCGTGTTGCAGTTCGAAGGCGACCAACATTATATGTACCGCATCCTGCGCAGTATCAAGAACCGTTTCGGCAGTACGGCCGAGTTGGGCATCTACGAGATGCGGCAAGACGGTTTGCGGCAGGTGAGCAATCCTTCGGAACTGTTGCTCACCGAGAATCACGAAGGGCTGAGCGGCGTGGCCATCTCTTCGGCCATCGAAGGCGTGCGCCCCTTCCTCATCGAGACGCAGGCACTGGTCAGCACGGCAGCCTACGGCACGCCGCAACGTTCGGCCACCGGCTTCGACCTGCGCCGGTTGAATATGTTGTTGGCCGTGTTGGAGAAGCGGGTTGGGTTCAAGCTGGCGCAGAAAGACGTGTTCCTGAACATAGCCGGAGGGTTGAAAGTGACCGATCCGGCCATCGACTTGTCCGTCATTTCCGCCGTGTTGAGCAGCAATGTGGACACAGGCATCGAAAGCGGTGTCTGCATGGCCGGGGAAGTCGGCTTGAGCGGCGAGATACGTCCGGTGAACCGTATCGAGCAACGTGTGGCGGAAGCGGCCAAGCTCGGTTTCCGGCGAATGATTGTTCCGCGTCACAACTTGCAGGGATTCGACACGTCGAAACTGAAGATAGAACTTGTCCCAGTGCGGAAAGTGGAAGAGGCGCTCCGTGCGCTTTTCGGTTAAACGAACAGATAACGATAAGGATATGATAGAAGAATACCAACTCAGGGTCTTGCCGGAAACGGCGGCCAACGAGCAGGCCTTGCGCCGTTACATTGCGTGCGAGAAAGGAAAGGACGAACGGACGCTGACGGCCATTCGAGTGTTGAAACGCAGTATTGACGCCCGTCAACGCACGATATTCGTCAACTTGAAGGTACGGGTGTATGTCAATGAGCAGCCGGAGGACGATGAATTTGTCCGTACGGCGTACCGGAATGTGGAGGGACGACCGCAGGTGGTCGTGGTCGGTGCCGGTCCCGGCGGGCTGTTTGCCGCCTTGCGCCTGATTGAAGCGGGGTATCGTCCCGTCATCGTGGAACGAGGCAAGAACGTCCGCGACCGCAAGTTGGATTTGGCTAAAATATCGCGTGAGCATAAAGTGGACAGCGAGAGCAATTACAGTTTCGGGGAGGGCGGTGCAGGAGCTTATTCCGACGGGAAGTTGTATACCCGGAGCAAGAAACGCGGGAATGCGGGGAAAATCCTGAACGTGTTCTGCCAACACGGTGCCAGTGTGTCCATCCTGCAAGATGCCCATCCCCACATCGGGACGGACAAGCTTCCGAGAGTCATCGAGAATATGCGCAAGACGATTCTGGACTGTGGGGGAGAAGTGCATTTCGAGACCCGTATGGATGCTTTGCTCATAGAGAAAGATAGGGTCGTGGGGATAGAAACGAACACGGGGAAAACATTCCGGGGGCCGGTCATCCTGGCCACGGGGCACTCGGCGCGTGATGTCTATCGTTGGTTGCATGCCCATGGTGTGGAAATCGAAAGCAAGGGCTTGGCGGTCGGTGTGCGTTTGGAGCATCCGTCGCTCCTCATCGACCAGATACAATATCACAACCGGAACGGGCGGGGAAAGTATCTTCCGGCTGCGGAGTATAGCTTTGTGCAACAAGTGGAAGGCCGTGGGGTGTATAGTTTCTGTATGTGTCCGGGTGGATTCGTTGTTCCGGCTGCCAGCGGTCCCCGGCAGACGGTGGTCAACGGGATGTCGCCTAGCAACCGTGGGTCGAAATGGAGTAATTCCGGTATGGTGGTGGAGTTGCACCCGGAAGATCTGGAGGAGAAATCACTGGCCGATTTTATGGCTGTTTCCGGTTGGCAGCCGGACGTGCGGCATCCGTTGGCCATGATGTTCTTCCAGGAAGCCTTGGAAGAACAGAACTGGCAGCAGGGGAATTGCCGGCAGACGGCTCCCGCGCAACGGATGGCAGATTTCGTGAACGGGCGTTTGAGTTACGACCTGCCCGCGAGTTCGTATGCTCCCGGACTGGTGTCCTCGCCTTTGCATTTCTGGATGCCGAAGTTCATCACGGCACGGCTGGCAGAGGGCTTCCGCCGTTTCGGCAAAGCCTCCCGTGGTTTCCTGACCAACGAGGCCGTGATGATAGGAGTGGAAAGCCGTACATCTGCGCCTATCCGCATTTCGCGTGATGGCGAAACGTTGCAGCACGTGCGGTTGAAAGGATTGTTCCCCTGTGGCGAAGGTGCCGGATATGCCGGAGGCATCGTGTCGGCCGCGATGGACGGGGAACGTTGCGCGGAGGCGGCTGCGGCCTACCTTGGGGGTTAGAAGTCTACCCCCAAGGACATCGTGAGATTGCCCGTGCGGATATGCCCGTCGAAGTCGTCGTAATGGTATTCGCTATAATTTCGTCCGGCGATATTGAACAATCCTATGTCATAGCCCATTTCAAAATAAAAATTCTGGAAAGCCATGCCGCAGCCGACCCGTAGTCCGGCATCGAAGCGTTTATAGCGGTCGGCTCCGAAAGGGTCTATCTTGGTACGGGAATCGTAAAGTTTGGCCGTTCCGCCTACGCCTACGGCCATGAAACCACCGAAAAACGGTTGCACGGTAAAATCGTCGGCGTTAGTATTGAGCTTATATTTCAGGACAATGGGAATTTCCAGATACCTCATGTAGCATTTCTTAAACTCGACTTCCTCCGTGGCTTCTATTTCCGTCCCCTTTTCCGTGTAGATTAATCCGCTTTCCAAATAAAAGGGCAGTCCGTCTCCGAGCTTGTTCCCGTAAACCAACCCGATGTGGTAGCGCGGTAACGGGTTGGTCTGTGCTTCTCCTCCTGTCCCTTTGTATCGTACCGTAGGGACGTTCAGACCGAAACGCAGGCCGAAGTAAGAACTCCGCCGGTAATCCCTCCAACGGCTCGCATATACGGGTTCTCCTTCATAGAAATCCTTTCCGGCGTTCACCGGCATGGCAATCAACAGTAATAAGATATAGGGAAGAAAACTTTTTTTTGTCATGTGAATGTATACTTAATGTCGATGATTTATTAGGCAAAAATACAAATTAATTTTATTTCATAAGCCTTTTTAGATAAATAATTGCTATTTTTGCGGATGTTATGTAACGATAGAACAACTTTGAAATATTAAGGTCTCGGAGCGGTCGAGACAGGTGTTGTGGGCCTGCATGCAAAGAGATCCAATTCAGAAAACGTAGATATGAAAGTATTAAAATTTGGGGGAACATCCGTAGGTTCCGTAGAAAGCATCCTGAGTGTTAAAAAGATTGTTGAGGCTGAAGAGGAGCCTGTGGTGGTCGTAGTATCTGCATTGGGCGGAATTACCGACAAGTTGATAAAGACATCTAAGTTGGCCTTGGCCGGAGACTTGTCTTACCTGTCCGAGTTTGACGAGATTGCCGAGCGTCATCACCAGATGATAGAAACTGTAATTCCTTCCGGAGAAAATAAGGAACGTTTGTCGGAGACTATCGATGCCTTGTTGGATGAGTTGAAAAGCATTTATCAAGGCGTTTATCTTATCCGTGACCTTTCGCCTAAGACATCTGCTGCCATAGTCAGCTACGGGGAGCGGCTGTCGTCCAATATAGTAGCCGTGTTGATAGACGGAGCCAAATGGTTTGACTCACGTACCTTTATTAAGACTGAGATTAAGTCGGGACGTCAGTTGCTGGCATCCGATTTGACGCACGAATTGGTCAAACAGGCTTTTGTCGACTTGCCGAAGGTCTCTTTGGTGCCGGGATTCATTTCCACGGATGCCGACTCCGGAGAGGTGACGAACTTAGGCCGTGGAGGGTCGGACTATACGGCCTCCATCATTGCAGCGGCATTGGATGCCTCTTTTTTGGAGATATGGACCGATGTGGATGGGTTCATGACGGCCGACCCTAAGGTGATTTCCACCGCTTATACCATCAATGAGTTGAGTTATGTAGAGGCTATGGAGCTTTGCAACTTCGGTGCGAAGGTGGTTTATCCACCTACCATCTATCCGGTTTGCGTAAAGAATATCCCGATTCTCATCAAAAATACGTTTAATCCTTCGGGAAAAGGCACGGTGATTAAGAGTGACATCGCCGAAGACCAGAAGCCTATCAAGGGTATTTCCAGTATAAACGGAACGACATTGATTACGGTTTCAGGTTTGTCCATGGTCGGTGTCATTGGGGTCAACCGACGGATTTTCTCGGCTTTGGCCAATAACGGTATCAGTGTGTTCCTCGTTTCGCAGGCTTCTTCCGAAAACAGTACCTCCATCGGTGTGCGCGATGCGGATGCCGATGCGGCTTGCGAGGTTTTGAATGCGGAGTTCTCCAAGGAAATAGAGACGGGAGCGATGTACAGGATGACGGCGGAAAGCGGTTTGGCTACAGTGGCCATCGTGGGCGAGAACATGAAGCACACGCCCGGTATCGCCGGTAAGTTGTTCGGAACGTTGGGGCGTAGCGGTATCAATGTGATTGCTTGTGCGCAGGGGGCATCGGAGACGAACATTTCTTTTGTGGTGGACGGACAGTTCTTGCGCAAGACACTCAATGTCATCCATGATAGTTTTTTTCTTTCGGAATACCAAGTCCTCAACCTTTTTCTGTGCGGAGTAGGGACGGTGGGTAGCAGCTTGATTGCGCAGTTGGCGCAGCAGAGTGAGAAATTGAAGAAAGAACGGGGATTGAAGCTTAAGGTCGTGGGTATTGCCAGCGGGCATAATGCGATGTTCGACCGAGAAGGTATCGGTCTGGAGAACTGCCGTGAACGGTTGACGCTTAGTGCACCGAGCGATTTAAACCGCTTGCGTGACGAAGTGATTGGCATGAACATCTTCAATTCCGTGTTTGTCGACTGTACGGCCAGTGCCGATGTGGCCGGGCTGTATCAGGAATTCCTGGAGCATAACATCTCCGTGGTGGCGGCCAATAAGGCTGCGGCCTCTTCCGATTACGCTACTTATCAGAAACTGAAATCTACAGCCCGTAAGCGTGGGGTGAAGTTCCTGTTCGAGACGAATGTGGGAGCCGGTCTTCCCATTATCCGTACCATGAACGATTTGCTGAACAGCGGTGATAAGATTTTGAAGATAGAAGCCGTATTGAGCGGAACTTTGAATTTTATATTCAACAAGATTTCGGCCGACGTCCCGTTTAGCGAGACCGTGCGGTTGGCCAAGGAAGAAGGATATAGCGAGCCCGATCCCCGTGTGGATTTGAGTGGAAAGGATGTCATCCGTAAGTTGGTGATTTTGGCGCGTGAAGCCGGTTACCGTATCGAGCAGTCCGATGTGGAGAAGCACCTGTTCGTGCCCGATTCGTTTTTCCAGGGCACATTGGATGAATTTTGGAAGAACCTGCCTTCCCTGGATGCCGATTTCGAACGGAGGCGTAAGGTGTTGGAGGGCGAAGGAAAACGTTGGCGTTTTGTTTCCCGTTACGAAAACGGCAAAGCCAGTGTGGAACTGTGTGAGGTAGGGCGCGAACATCCGTTCTATAATCTTGAAGGTTCCAACAACATAATTTTGTTGACTACCGAACGCTATAAGGAATATCCTATGCAAATCCAGGGGTACGGGGCCGGGGCCGGAGTGACTGCGGCCGGTGTTTTTGCCGACATCATGAGTATTGCCAACGTATGACATATATATAATTAAGGTAAGGAGATAAAGATGAAGCATATTATTATACTGGGCGACGGCATGGCCGATTGGAAAGTTCCGGCCTTGGGCAATAAGACGCTGCTGCAATATGCCCATACGCCTAATATGGATTGGATAGCCCGTATGGGACGCAACGGACTGTTGCAGACCGTGCCGGAGGGTTTTCATCCCGGTAGCGAAGTGGCCAATTCTTCCATTTTGGGCTACGACCAACACAAGGTGTATGAAGGGCGTGGCCCACTTGAAGCGGCCAGTATCGGAGTCGAATTGGCCGATGACGATTTGGCGTTGCGTTGTAATCTGATTTGCATTGAAGAAGGTAAGATAAAAAACCATTCTTGCGGAAGGTTGGAGACGGAAGAGGCGGATGTGCTGATTCGTTTCCTGCAAGAAAAGTTAGGTAACGGGCGCATACATTTTTATACGGGAGTGCAGTACCGCCATCTGTTGGTCATTAAAGGCGGAAACAAGCACCTGCGTTGTACGCCTCCGCATGATGTGCCGGGCACGCCTTTCCGTGACTGTTTGGTGGAGGCAGAAATGCCCGAAGCACAGGAAACTGCGGACTTGCTGAACCACTTGGTTTTGGAATCGCAGAAATTGTTGGCCGACCATCCGTTGAACCTCCGCCGGATGAAGGAAGGCCGCGATGCGGCCAACAGTATTTGGCCGTGGGGCGGCGGCAACCGTCCGGCCATGGTCCCGTTGACGGAGACTTATCCTCAAATCAAAAAGGGTGCGGTCATTACCGCCGTAGACCTCATACGGGGTATCGGACGTTATGCCGGTTTGCGCGTCATAGATGTGGAAGGGGCTACCGGTTTGTACGATACGAATTATGAAGGCAAGGCCCAAGCGGCGATAGAAGCCTTGAAAGACGGTGATTTCGTGTATCTGCATGTGGAGGCAAGCGACGAAGCCGGCCATGACGGGAACGTGGAATTGAAGTTGCAGACGATAGAGAATCTGGACCGCCGTGCCATCGGTCCGATTTTGGAAGCCGTGAAGGGTTGGGAAGAACCGGTGGCCATCGCCGTGTTGCCCGACCATCCTACGCCTTGCGCCCACCGTACGCATACGCCCGACCCGATACCGTTTGCCATTTACTATCCGGGCATAGAGGCGGACAGCGTGCAGACGTTCGATGAGGACGCTGCTAAAGCCGGAAGTTACGGGTTGCTTCGGGGTGATGAGTTTATTCGTGAATTTATGAAACATTAATCGAACATACTTTATGAAATATTATAGTACGAACGGTAAGGCCGACCGCGCTACGCTTCACGAAGCCGTAGTGAAAGGCTTAGCGAGCGACAAAGGTTTGTTTATGCCCGAGGTAATCCGGCATCTTCCGGAGTCGTTCTTCGACGAAATACAGGACCTTTCTTTTCAAGAAGTGGCCTACCGCGTGGCGGACGCTTTCTTCGGAGAGGATGTACCGGCCGATACATTGAAACAAATCGTGTACGACACGTTGAGTTTCGACTGTCCGGTGGTGAAAGTGACGGAGAACATCTATTCCTTGGAACTTTTCCACGGCCCCACGTTAGCCTTTAAAGACGTGGGGGCGCGTTTCATGGCCCGCCTTTTAGGATACTTCATCAAGCAGGAAGGGTGCAATCAGGTGAATGTGTTGGTGGCTACTTCCGGCGACACGGGGAGTGCCGTGGCCAACGGTTTTCTGGGTGTGGAAGGCATCCACGTGTATGTACTTTATCCGAAAGGCAAGGTGAGTGCCATCCAGGAATGCCAGTTTACGACGTTGGGGCAGAACATTACCGCCCTCGAAGTGGATGGCGTGTTCGACGATTGCCAGGCTTTGGTGAAAAACGCTTTCATGGACGAGGAACTGAACCGTCACATGAAGCTGACTTCGGCCAATTCCATCAACGTGGCCCGTTTCCTGCCGCAGGCATTTTACTATTTCTACGCTTACGCCCAGATGAAGAAGCTCGGTAAGGCCGACGAGTTGGTGGTATGCGTGCCGAGCGGAAACTTCGGAAACATCACGGCCGGACTGTTCGGCAAGGTGATGGGTTTGCCGGTGAAGCGTTTCATTGCAGCCAACAATGCCAACGACATCTTCTATAATTATTTGCAGACGGGAGAATACCATCCCCGTGCGTCGGTGCAGACCATCGCCAATGCCATGGATGTGGGCGACCCCAGTAATTTTGCCCGTATTTACGATTTATACAAGGGAAGCCACGCGGCCATTACGGCTGAAATCAGCGGGGCGACTTATACCGACGCGCAGATTGCCGAGACGGTAAAGGCTTGTTATGAAACAAACGGTTACTTGCTCGACCCACATGGGGCTTGCGGCTTCCGTGCTTTGAGCGAGGGGCTGCGTAAGGGTGAATGCGGTGTGTTCCTCGAAACGGCACATCCGGCCAAGTTCCAAGCCACGGTGGAGAATATCATCGGTGGCTCGGTGGACATACCTGAAAAGTTGGCAGCCTTCATGAAAGGGGAGAAGAAGAGTATCCCGATGGGCAAGGATTTTGCCGGATTCAAGGCATACTTGATGAAACAATAGTTTTATCGTTTGTTGAAAGCATCGCGTCCCTGTATGGCCGGACGTTTCCCGAAGAAACGTGCAATGGCATACAGGGATGCGATGCTTTTTGTTTATGTTTTTTTGCCGTGCTAATTGCACAGCATGTGATTCATGTCGAAAGGTTTATCTGATGATATTCGCAGTGTAGTCACGGACGATGTAGATGCCACTGCCGTCACTGGTGTTGAACGCACTCAGCCACAGTTGGGTATGCTCGTCTTGTAATTGGCAATAAAGGCGGAGAGTACCGGCTTGGAGTTTTTGGCCAATCTCGTTCCTCCAATTTTCATTGTTCCAGTCTTCTTCGGCTATCGGGGTATGGAGGCCGGGAACTGAAGCATCGTCGTAATATGTGGCCTTCACTTCCATGTTGAATCTCCTTTGGGCATAGTTCAGCAGGAGATAGAATTTTCTGGCGTATGTCTTTACGTCCTTATTGGAGTAGATTTCATATTCCGTGATTTTCGACAGAACGTCGTTGTTGAATATGAAGGCGCGGTTGATGGTGGCGGCAGAACTGGAGGACAGTTTGTCCGCGAATGTGCCCAAATAAGTGCCGGGTTGCGATTCGTTTTCCGTGAGTTGGGGGTATACCTTCAGGGTGGTGGTTATATCATCATTCCAAAAACTGCTGAAAATGTTGCAGGTAATGACGGTATAGTCTAACGTACTGCTCATGTCCTTGTAAATATTGCCTTCCGCGTCAGGACCGAGGAACAAGTAACGGGCGTTAAACGATAAATTGTATTGCCCCGGTTCTTCGGGTGCGGTGAAGCTGAAATAGGCCGTGCCGTTTTCTTCCTTGTCCGAAGGATAGTTCAGGACACCCCATGTGTAAGTTGCTTCGCTGATGTTCTGCCCGCCTGTGGGGAGGGCGATGTAGGCTGTCAGGGGTTGGCCGGGGCGCACTTGGTCTTTGCCGGTGTTCAGGCTGATGGTACCGATTTTCGACGGTGCCACGCCGTGCAGGGTGGCATCTTCTTCACTACAGGCGCTTAAGGCCAATGCGGCGCAGCAAGCCGCCATGCAAACTTTGAACGTCATTTTCTTCATTTTCTGTTTTTGTTATATTAATAATGTATATGTCTGCGATACGTTCCATCATTTCCTCGCGACTGGAAGGTGCGCCCTACCGGATATTTCTGCTTCGTCGGGTGATTGGGGATTGAAAGAAAAATAATCATGTTACAAATATAAGGATTTATCCTTGCGAAGTAAAATATAATGAAATAAAAAGAATAGAAAGAAAATGATAAACCGTTGATTGCTGACATTTTGTCGCTTCCTACGCCAATAGTGTCAGTCGGAAAAAAGAGTTGGTGCTAAAAAGGATTGCACAATTTTAAAATCAGTCCGTACAGGCTTAAAAAGGTTTTCAAAAGTTTAATCTCAGACGGCCCGATGAAAGTTTGGAGTTGCCGGGTACGGGGTTTGTATTTTAATCAAGCGGACGGGGCAACCGGCAGGAAGGCCGTCCGGAAAGAAAAAAATGAATGTAAAACTTAAAAGATAGGAGATGAAGATTATGTCACCGATTAGAAAGTACAATGGACAGAATTGGTTACCGAGTTTGTTTAACGACTTTTTCGACAATGAATGGATGGGCAAGGTGAACGCCACGGCACCGGCTATCAACGTGATAGAAAGCGACGCAGACTATAAGGTGGAAGTGGCCGCCCCGGGAATGACGAAAGAAGACTTCACCATCCATTTGGGCGAAGACGGGGAACTGGTCATCTCGATGGAGAAAAAGAACGAGGTGAAAGAGGAAGACAAGAAGAACAAACGTTATTTGCGCCGTGAGTTTTCTTACGCCAAGTTCCAACAGGCTCTTGTTTTGCCGGATGATGTAGAGAAAGACAAGATCAGTGCAAACGTGAGCGACGGAGTGTTGAACATCACGCTTCCGAAACGCACGCCGGAAGAAAAAGCGAAAGTGAACCGTGTGATTGAAATACAGTAAGCAGTTCTTCTCCTTCTTGGCATAAGGGGTAAAGTAGGGGGATGTTTCGGGGTGTACCGGGGCATCCCCTTTTGGGTTTTCCCCGGTAGTGATGGCACGATACCGCCTTTCCGTTTGTAAGAGGACTTGAAGGCGCATTTTCATCGTGCGCCAAACGGAAAATCGTTTGGCGTAGAATGAAAAATCGTTTGGCGCAGAACGGGAAATCAATCTCCTGAGATTGATTTTAAGATTGTAATTTATTAGAATATAGTGTGTTGCGATTTTACAGTGCGAGGGCGTTTTGTTGGATAAAATGAACGTATGGGCTTTGCCATTGTTTCCGTCCGGTCATGGTGACGGTTCATTTTTCAGACCTTTCATTTTTATTATCACGGGTTTCGCCTTAACTTTGCGGCATAATCATCCATGGTTCGTATATGGGAAAATTACATCCTTTTATGTTGGCCGGTACGGGGAGCGACGTGGGCAAGAGCGTACTGGCGGCGGCCTTATGCCGCATCCTCCGGCAAGACGGTTACCGTCCCGCCCCGTTTAAGGCGCAGAACATGTCGCTCAATTCGTATGCCACTCCCGAAGGGTTTGAGATAGGGCGGGCGCAGGCCGTACAGGCCGAAGCGGCCGGCATACCGTGCCACACGGATATGAACCCCGTGCTGCTCAAACCGAATTCCGACCATACGTCGCAAGTGGTGCTCAATGGGCGGCCCGTGGGGAACAGTTCGGCTTACGACTATTTCCGCCGAGGCGGACGCGAGGAACTGCGGGCGGCGGTGTGTGCAGCGTTCGACCGGCTCGCCATCCGCTATAATCCCATTGTGATGGAGGGTGCGGGCAGCATTGCCGAAATCAACCTGCGGGACCGCGACATCGTGAACATGCCCATGGCCCGCCATGCCAGGGCAGACGTGTTCTTGGTGGCAGACATCGACCGGGGCGGGGTTTTCGCTTCGGCTTACGGTTCCATCATGTTGCAGACACCTGAAGACCGTTGCCGGATAAAAGGAATCATCGTTAACAAGTTCAGGGGCGACCGTCGGTTGTTCGACGATGGTGTGCGGATGATGGAGGAAGTGTGCGGCGTGCCGGTACTCGGAGTGATACCTTATTTCCACGACATACAGATTGAGGAGGAGGATTCCGTGGAACTGGAACAGAAGAACGGACGTGCCGTAGCGGGACGGGTGAATGTGGCCGTGGTGAAGTTGCTCCATCTGTCGAACTTCACGGATTTCGACCGATTGGAACGCGACGACAGGGTGCACCTGTATTACACCGACCGGGCAGATGAGTTGCAGAAAGCGGATGTCATCGTGTTACCCGGCAGTAAAAGCACGTTGGACGACTTGCGCGAACTGAAATGCAACGGCTTGGCCGAGGCCGTGGTACAAGCAGCCCGGAGCGGCAAGACCGTCATGGGGATTTGCGGAGGCTATCAGATGATGGGCACGGAGGTGGCCGACCCCGACGGGGTGGAAGGCACACCGGCACGCTTGTCCGGTCTGGGGCTATTGCCCGTGCATACGGTCATCGGCCGGGAGAAAGTGACCCGTCAGGTGGAGTTCCGTTTTCACGGCTGCGGAACGCTGTGCCGGGGCTATGAAATCCACATGGGCAGGACGGTGGCCGACGAGGCAGGGCAATCCTTCATCCCCTTGAACCGATTGGCGGACGGGACAGCCGACGGGTGTTATGTCCATGACCGTTGCATGGGGACTTACATCCATGGTATTCTGGACAACCCTTCTGTCTTGGATTTCCTTTTGGCTCCTTATACGGAGGGGACAGCTTGCGGGACTACGGAGGACTATGCTGACTACAAAGAAAGGCAATACGACCTTTTGGCCGCCCATGTGCGGCGGCATTTGGATATGGAGAGGTTCTATCGCATCTTGTCGTCAGAAGAGGCAGAGTAAGACGCCCGTCAGGATCATCAGGATTTCCGCACGCCGGTTGACGGTCACGGCCTGTCGCATGTCGGCAGTGGTGAGCGGGCGCAGGCGGTTTCCGATGTACGGTTTGAAACAATACTCGCCGAAGTAGTGGTGCGGCCCGCCGAAGCGGCAGTCCAATATGCCGGCCAACGCCGCTTCGGGGTAGCCGGAGTTCGGGCTGGCATGCATCCGGCCGTAGCGGCGGATGAAGCGCAGTTCTTCTTTCAGGTTGCGGGCACTTTTGCCTTTCCGGAAGGGAATGCACGCGGCCAGCGCCATCAGCAGGGCGGTGAGCCGGGCGGGCAGGTAGTTGGCGGCATCGTCTATCCGGGCGGCTGCGCGGCCGAAGTCCTTGAACCGTTCGGTGCGGTAGCCGAGCATGGAATCCATGGTGTTGATCATTTTATAAGTCAGCATCCCCGGGATACCCAGCACGTAGAGCCAGAATAACGGGGCGATGACACCGTCACTCAGATTTTCCGCCAAAGTTTCCAAGGCGGCGGTGCGTATTTCCTGGTCGCTGAGGCGGCTTGTATCCCGTCCTACGATGCGGCTCACTTGCCGCCTTCCTTCTTCCAAAGAACGGTCGGCGGCTCGGAATACCCTGCGCACTTCCCGGACGAGCGTCGTGCCTGCCAGACAGTAAAAGATAAGTATGCCCGTTACGAGATAGTACAAATAAGTTCCCCAGATCTCCCATTGCAGGCAGGCTGCCCATAAGGTGGCCAAGGCGAGATGGGCGGATAGGAACAGGGTGCAGAGCGTGGCGATGGTCCAGAAAGTCCCTTTGGCATGCCGGTGGTTCCCGTGGTTGGCTTTCCGTTCAAAAAAACTGATCCAACGGCCGAAAGCCACTATGGGGTGCGGTAGCCGGGCGGGGTCTCCGGTGCAGAGGTCCAACCCCCATCCGATGAGTAAAGGAATAATGCTGTGCATAGTCGTGGTTATATGGAAAACATCCACTCTCCGATGGCGGAGAGCAGGCGGTCGTCTTCTTCGGGGGATTGTACGGCTATGCGGAAGTACCGTTCGTCCAATCCTTCAAAATTACCGGCATCGCGGATGAGCATGCCATGCGTTTCGGCCAAGTAGTCCTTCAGTGCCGAGGCCTTGCCCATCCGTAGCCGGGCCAACAGGTAGTGGGTCTCTCCTGGCCAAACTTCGGCTATGTGCAGGGCTTCCAATTGCCTGGCCACGCGTGCCCGCTCTTCTAATAAAGCTTGCAGGTCGACCCGAAAGTCTTTTTCATGTTCCGTCAGGAAGAGGGCGGCTTCCAATGCCAATGTGTTGACCGACCACGGCATTTTGTTCTGCCGGACACGCGCCGTCCATTCCCGCCGGGCGGTCAGGTAGCCGACGCGCAATCCCGGGATGCCGAAACGTTTCGTCAGGGAATGGAGCAATATGACGTTAGGCAGTGCGGCGGCTTCATGCGGAGAAAACAGCCTGCGCAGGGTGAAATCCTCATAACTTTGGTCGATGACGAACAGGACATCCGGATGCTGCGCGGCTAACCGTTTCATCTCATCGTGGGGAAGGACGGCTCCGGTCGGGTTGTTCGGATTACAGATCCACACGACGTCCACATCCTCCGGCAGATGGTCGGTGGTATAGATGGATTGTACCTGATGGCCGTGCAGGCGGCAGGCATCCGCATATTCCGAAAACGTGGGGGACAGGATGCAGGAACCTCTTCCGGAAAAAGCCTGAGCAACCAGATAGATGGCTTCTGTGGCTCCGCTTGTCAGGCAGACCGATTCTGCGCTTATCCCCATCGCTTGGGCCAGTTTGTTTTCTACGGCATAGGGTGACGGTTCGGGATAGGAACGTACTTGCTCCCAACAGTTCTCCAAATGCCGGAACAGGGGGGCAAGCGATGTATGGTGATATACATTGCTGCTGAAGTTCAGGGTTATCTTACGGTTGTACCGGTATGAGTCGTCTCCGTGTCCGTTGAGCATGGTGATTCCATTTTGGGGCAAAGGTACGTAAAAATGATAAGATATGAGAGGGAGAGGGTGGATAAAAAACGGGGACGTGCATTCACTGCATGTCCCCGTTGGTTTAAGCCATGAAGAAACTTCTATGGATTAGAAGTTATATCCTAATTTGACCATAAACTTGCTGGTTTTGGTCTTTTCCGTGATTTCATTGAAATCGAGAGCATAACCGATGCCCACGTTGAACTTGCTGATGTCGAGTGTGGCTCCGATTTGCCATCCGAACTGCACACGGTTCCATTTCCAGTCGTCGGAACCATACAATTCGTTTACGTCGTCTTTGTCGAACAAGTTATAGCTTTCGTCGTATTCGTAATCGCTTCTGTCAATGTAGTCTTCAAACTCTGATGGAATATTAAGAGTGAATTCTTCCTTTTCTTTTGCCATTAGATTTACACGCAGATAGAAACCCGTGTAAGGCTTGATGGCCAACTGTTCGTTGATTTTTACGCCATAGACTAAATTTATGGGTATGTTCAAGCCTAATTGTGTGATAGAATTCTTGGATTCATATCCGACTGTATAGCCATAATATTCATCTGATTCGCTTTCACTGTCGCTATGGCGTGAGAAGTTGATTCCTATACCGGTTTGGATGAACAAGGGCAATTTCTTAGCGACTTTAAAAGCATGTTCGTAATCTACGGAGAATCCATTCATATCCAAGTCATCGGGGTCGTCGAAGTCTTGGTTGATGAATACGCGGTCATACGAGAACCGCAAACCTTTCCAAGCCTCTACGTCAGAAGATGATGAAGCTGATGAACCGCTGCCGTTCATGAACTGTGCGAAAGACATTGTAGAGCAACCCAACAACATCGCGGTCAATAAACACTTAAACTTTTTCATAATCCCAAATTTTGATGTTAGTAAATTATTTGATTAAACACTAATAGTTGAATGTCATACGCCAGATGTTGGCTTTGGCTTCTTTGTTTCCACGTTGCGACACAAAGTAGATGTAGTGTCCGTCCTTGCTCCACACCGGGCTGAGGTCGTCTGCGGCATGGTAGGTGAGTTGGGCAAATCCCGTTCCGTCCAGACGCGACACGAACAAGTCGGTATTGTAGTAAGAAAAAGAGCCGGTTTCTATTTTACTGCTTCCCACGAACAACAACCATTGTCCGTCCGGTGAGATGGAAGGAGAGGTGAAGTCGCGATCGGGTTGCGAGACGATGCATTCCTCCACTCCAGTCTCGTAGTTGACCTTCCATATCTCGCTGTGTCCCGCAGCATTGGGGCGTACGCAGATGAATGCCGGTTCGCCTTTGACGGGGTAGGGGTTCAGGCCTTGGGAGTAGTTGGCTAAGAAGTTGTTTTTCATGTCATGGCTCCAGATGCTGATGCTTTTGTTTTCCTGTCGGGCAAAGAATATCAAATTCATGTTCGCCGAATAAATCGGGGAATAGTCCATGTTGCCGGTTGTGATTTGGCGGCATACGAAACCCTTGTCGGCAGACGTTTGGAATATCTGGTTGGTCTTCCCGCGAGCCTCGGAGAACACGATTTGCTTACCGTCGGGTGAATAAGAAAAGTCCAATACGGCAGTACGGTTGGTTTTCTGGATGGAAGAACCTTGTTTACTCAAATCTTTAATGAAGATATTGGTCGTGTTGTTACGGAAAGACAGGTAGGCAATCTGGCTTCCGTCTGTGGAAATATCCAGAATGCGGTTGGAGAACCAACCGATGCCTCGGTTGCTTCGTTTGACTTCCGGCATGCACACATAATCTGTGGTCTGGGAAATTTGGGTGAAATCGGTTCCCGATTCTTCCGGAACAGACACCACTGAGTAGTCTACGCTTTGAGCCATAATTGATTCACAAGCTAAAGCGAGTAGAAAAAACATGCTATAAGGTTGTATTCCGAATCTCATATCTGTGTTTCCTTTTTTGGTTTAAATGTATATCTCTTCATAAGAGAGCAATTGTGTGGCGTTTCATCTTGTTATATAGTATGATAGCCTTCTTGAAAAGACGGTTTCTCTTAACTTTCTCAACATTTTGTGCACATAATTTGTATTTTATCGGAAGATAATTTTGCGTTATACAATCTTTTGAATATTTTTGCATTAAATAGTTGCTCTCTTATGAAGAGATAAATCAAATTCTTCCATCGTTTTTCTTATTAATTTTTACTTTCTTTTGTCCGTTTTGGATTTATTTGTTTCCAAAAAGTAGGATGAAGAATCTTTTTTTTCTGAAATCTACTTCAGATAGATTTTATTTGCGTATATTTGTGTGAGGTGTGATAAATGCGCCGATATTGTTTAATTTAAAAACTTAATTTATGAAAAAAATCTTTTTAATGTTGGTAGCAGCTTTCATGGTGGGGGCAGCTACGATGAATGCACAAGTGAAAGGTGGAGAATTCATCTTGCGTGGTGGTTTTGCGGCTAATAATTTCAAAGGGGACAATACCGCAGGGTTGGACATGTTGCCGAGCTACAATATTAGCTTGGATTATAACAAGAACTTTTATAAAGGTGCTTATTGGAATGTGGGCTTGATGTTTGGTACGCGTGGTTTTGAGGCCGACCACTCTGATATGAAATTTCGGGCACATAATTTCAATATCCCGGTAACCATTGGTTATAAGTACAATTTGACAAACAACTTTGCCATTGACGGACGTTTCGGTGCTTTCTTCGGTGTTGATATGGGAGGCAAGATTAAATGGGACGTTGATGATGATTGGGAACATTGGGAAGAATTCGTGGATGATGAAATTAAGATTGGTGACATTGATGATTACAACCGTTGTGACGGAGGTATCTTGTTGGGCTTAGGCGTATGGTATAAACGTGTTAACTTTGAATACACCTTCAAGCGTGGTTTCGGAGAAGCGTGGGATGACGGCCCGGCCGGTGCGGTAAACCATATGATTCGTTTGGGTTACGCATTCTGATTTAGCAAATAAGGTAAGACTTTATGCGGCTTGCACTTGTGTGTGGGCCGCTTTTTTGTACCTTTGCGGAAATTTTGTTCGATTATAGATAATAAGGATGGCGAAAATTACTACGGTCGTTTTTGACTTGGACGGTACGTTGCTTAATACGTTGGACGATTTGGCGGATAGTACGAATTATGCTCTGGTACAGTTCGGATTTCCTCCGCGCAGTGTGGAGGAGGTGCGCAGTTTTGTGGGTAACGGAGTGCGCAAATTGATGGAACGTGCCGTGCCAACCGGTACGGATAGTGGGCGGTTTGAGGCTGTTTTCGACTGTTTCAAACGCTATTATGTGGAACATTGCATGGTGAAGACCGGTTTATATCCGGGTATTGCGGATTTGTTGCATGAACTGAAAATGGCCGGTTATAAGATTGCCATTGTGTCGAATAAACTGCAAGGCGGGGTGGATGAACTCTATCGTCATTATTTTCAGGATACGGTACAAGTGGCCGTAGGAGAGCGTGCCGGCATACGTCGCAAACCGGCTCCCGACATGGTGGAAATTGCATTGCAGGAACTGGGGGTGGAAAAGGACGAAGCCGTTTACGTAGGAGACTCGGATGTAGACGTGGCTACGGCTGCCCATGCGGGGCTTCCGTGTATTTCTGTATTATGGGGTTTCCGCGACCGGGATTTCTTGGAACGAAACGGGGCCGTCCGTTTTGCGGACAGCCCTGCTGATATACCCGGTCTGTTGGAATCCATTTCCAAGTTGTGAACTCCGGTCAGTCCTCAAGCGAGTAGTCTATCGTCGTTACGACACGTACCTGTTTTATATAAGGTGTGTTCGGATCCCGGTTCTCGATGGAGAATTGTCCTTGGTAGGCGCGTTGTATGCTTCCCAAGCGGCTTTCCGAGTCTTTGGCAAACTTTTCGGCAGCCGTACGTGCATTTTTGGTGGCTTCCTCTATCATTTTTGGCTTGATGTCGTTGAGGCTCGTGTAGTCGTATGCCACGTTGTAGCGGTAATCTCCGGAAATGATGGCAACTCCTTGTTTGAGCAGTTCGCTTTGTTCGTTGATGAGACCTCTCACCAAGTCTACTTGTTTAGAGGTGACCGTGACGACCGTGGTTACATTGTAGCGGTAGGGTTGCACGGTCGTATTATAGCGTTCGGCTTTGGTGTCGATGATTTCCGGGGCGTTTATGCTAATTTCATTCTCCTTGACCCCTTTGCTTTTCAGGAATGCGATGATTTTTGCATTGGATTCCTCTATCTCATTATAAAGGGATACCATATCGTTTCCCAAGACTTTATAAGTCAGCGGCCACGTAACCTTATCGGCTTTTACTTCCATTTCGGCTAACCCCTTGACGGTTACTACACGGCTGTGGGATGAAAACTCGCTGAGGCCATTGCGTACGAATACGCCGGCTAATGACAATCCTACGGCCAAGATAATGGCCTCTATTCTCCAATTCTTCATGCGTTAAAGTTTTAATGAATACAATCGTAAGAAGCAAATATAGCTGATATGTGGTGAATATGGCAAGGAGAAGTATGAAAAATCCTAAATATGCCCGAAAAAAATGTCCCATCTGTATTCCGGCCTTGTTAGAAAGCCGTATACAGATGGGACTATGGTTTGTTGCGGAACGTGTTTAATAGAGGTCTTCCCCGAGACCTCCGGCTCCGCAGATGTCTATCGGAACCAGTTCCATGTAATCGAGGACGAAGTTTCCGCTTTCACTGCTTGAAAGCACGGAACGCAAACGTATGGTATGGTGGGTGTTTGCTTTTACTTCCACGTTACAGATTTTACGACGCATCAAATCGTTCTGGTTATAATGAGTTACACAGACGCTTGCACTGTATCTTGGTGCGTCAGTTCCGTCGTTATTGTAGAACGCACCCTTGGGGCCGCTGTAGTATCCGTTATTCTTCATGACACGTGCATTCTCTTCCAATTCCTCAGAAGTATAGATACCGCTAGAGTTTTCTTCTTTGTTTCTCCAACCCTTGAAGCCGTTGTAAAGGCCGCCTACTCTTGCGTCGCTAGGGCCGTATCGCATGTCTATAGGAATGCCTTGAGGTACGCCGTCCACATAAACCTGTCCGATTCCGCGGTCGGCCAAGGCGCAATAACCTAAACGCAGTTCGTAGGTGCCGGGAGGCACATTAGGCAGGCGGAAGGTCACGTCGTAACTCGTACCCAAAACGCCTAATACGTCTCCATGCAAACTCGACCAATATACGATGGGGCGCTGTATGAAGAAAGTGGTGTTTTCGCTGAATGTGGCATTCTTTAAGTAACCGGGTGGAAGATAATAATTGTAACCTCCGGCTTCTGTCCCGTCTTCGCTGTTGTCTCCGGCGTTATAGGCTTGTGTAGGATTACCGCACAAGCGGATGTTGTTGTTGGTCAGTTCCGGCCACAACGTCATGAAGTCGATTCGCATACGGGTATTCATGACCTTGGCGCGCATGGTTTGGTCGTAGGCCAACACGTCGTCTATGTAGAAATAAGCCACATTCAACGAGAAGTTGTCGGTATTTTCAGGAGTCGTCAGATGGGCACCTCGGATGCGTTCATCATTGTTGTACGCGCTGGCATGACTATGGTTGATATAGTAATCACGTTCGTATTCTACCGCAGGGTCGATTGTACGGTAAACCCGTTCTAATTTTATTGTAGAAAAGTCTAACAAGGTGCCGACCCATTCCGTCGGGTCAAGATAAGCCGTATTGACTCCCCAACAGTTTACCAGTTTGGCCGTGCTAGTGAACAACCGGTCGAGGATATGGTAAGACAGGAACATGTGCAGGGGGTTATATTGGCTCTTCAATGAAGATTTGTTCCAATAAAGTTCTTTGTATGTCTTTCCGGTAGAAGGGTCTGTCTTGTCTAACCCGAAGATGCTGGCAGAAGTGTTGTCATCGTATTTTTCTTCAGCTAAGTCATACAGGGCGTCGATCTTTTCATCCATGGTCATGCCCTCGTTGAAACGGTCGTTGTATTTCTCGTAAAGTACTTTGTCGGGTACGATGAGAAGCGTGAAACCGCTATATCGATGATCCGGACGTTTGCCTACATAGTTTTCATTTCCGATACGCATGCTTTGTGTGAATGGAGCGTAGTTGTTTTTCCATTCTTCGTAGTCATCATCACGGTAGCGTGACAGGGAGTCGAGCAGTGCGGTCCGTTTGAGGGCTTCATAGAAGATGGTGAAATCTTCATGGTTCTCATCCAATAGGCTGGCTCCCAGACTGGTATTGGGTACTAAAACCTTGTCTACAGGATGTACTACTCCGTTTTCTACAGAGTCATTCTTCAGTTCGTTGATGATGGCGGCACGTCGGTTAATGACGCTGAGCGTCATACCGTTGGCATCGACCGTGTCACCATCGGTCACGATAATCAAGGGTAAATCCAATTGGTTGCTTTCCTGATGCGTCTCAGAAAGGTTGTATGTGTACAACGTTCGTTCTATAAGGCAGGCTTTTACCAACGTGTCGCAAAAAGATGCCGGAATGTCTTCGACGGAGGCGTATCCTCTTTCTTTTAGAAAAGCTTCCACGCCGGAGTTTACGGGCGGGAACAGCGTCCTCGCTCCCCGGCTTGCCAACAAGTCCATTCTGCCGGCCCGCTCTACGATGCGTTTGAACTGGCTGAAATCTTCACGGTTCGCCAAAAAATCACTCATCATTTCACCGGTGAAAGTGTAGTAACTGTCGGCTGCAAGGTCATCGTTACAACTTGTGAGAATCCCACCCTGTCCTATTAAAAGGAGGATGGCGCAGATACATGGGGTAATTTTGGATAGATACTTCATGAATCGAATAGGTTTTATTAGGTTAATTTTATTTGTTTTCGGGTTGTAAAGGTACTAAAGAAATATATAATATATTCATTTTTTCTGTTAAAAATGGAATTACCTCCTAATAAAAGCAAAAAAAGACCTATCCTCCATTGTCAATAATGAAGGGTAGGCAGGGATGTGTACCGTTGTGGCAAGCGGTAACGGCTTCGCGAGAATTCAGCCTGTCAATAGAGGTCTTCCCCAAGACCTCCGGCCCCGCAGATGTCTATCGGAACCAATTCCATGAAGTCAAGCGTGAAATCAGAAGTTTCGCTACTGGTCAATACGGAGCGTAAACGTACGGAGTGGTGGGTATTGGGTTTTACTTCCACGTTGCAGATTTTGCGGCGCAGCAAGTTTACTGAGTTATAATAAATGGTACATGTGTTTGCGCTGTATCTCGGTGCGTCGTTCCCGTCATTACCGAAGAATACGCTTTTGGGAGCACTGTAATAACCGTTGTTCTTCATGATTCGGGCGTTTTCTTCCAACTCTTCCGTGGTATAGATTCCACCGGCATTCTCGTCTTTGTTGCGCCAACCAGCCCATCCGTTGTAGAGACCACCGATACTTCCGTCGTTTCCGAAAATGCGCATGTCCATGGGTAGACCCTGTGGAATACCGTCCACGTAGACCTGGCCGATGCCACGGGATTCCAAAGCAGTGTACCCCAACCGCAGTTCGTATGTTCCGGGCGGCACGCTCGGCAGGCGGAACGTGATGTCGTAGCTTGTTCCCAATATGCCTACCACGTCCCCGCCCATATTAGACCATTGTACGATGGGACGCTCCAAGAAGAATATGGTGTTTTCACTGAACTTCACGTTCTTCAGGTAACCCGGTGGGAGATAATAATTGTGGCCTCCGGCTTCGGTTCCCTCTTCGCTGTTGTCCCCGGCGTTGTAACCCTGAGTGGGGTTTCCGCAAAGGCGGATGTTGTTGGTGGTCAGTTCGGGCCACAAGGTCAGTACGTCAATGCGCATGCGTGTGTTCATCACCTTGTTACGCATGGTCTGGTCGTAGGCCAACACGTCATCCACGTAATAATAGGCCACGTTCAATGAAAAGTTGTCCGCATTTTCAGGAGTTGTCAGGTGGGCACCGCGGATTCGTTCGTAATTGTTATAAGCACAGGCTTGGCTATGATTGATGTAGAAGTCCCGTTCATATTCCACCGCCGGGTCGATTGTGCTATACACTTTTTCCAGTTTGATGGTAGAGAAGTCGAGCATCGTTCCCACCCATTCCGTCGGGTCTGCATAGGCCGTGTAGATTTGCCAACAGTTGATAAGTTTGGCTGTGCTAGTGAACAGGCGGTCGAGGATGTGGTAGGAAAGGAACATGTTCAACGGGTTATGCCGGCTTTTCAGGGAGGATTTGTTCCAATACAGCTCCTTATAAGTCTTGCCGGTGGCAGGGTCAGTCTTGTCCAATCCGAAGATGCCGGCTGAAATGTTGTCATCGTACTTTTCTACGGCCAAGTCGTACAGTGCATCAATCTTTTGGTCCATGGTCATGCTTTCGTTGAAACGGTCGGAGTATTTTTCGTAAAGAACCTTGTCTGGTACGATAAAAAGGGTAAACCCGCTATAACGATGGTCGGGGCGTTTGCCCACGTAGTCCTCGTTCCCGATACGCATGCTTTGCGTGAATGGGGCATAATTGTTTTTCCACACTTCGTAATCGTCGTCACGGTAACGGGAGAGCGAATCGAGCAAGGCCGTCCGTTTGAGGGCTTCATAGAAAATGGTGAAGTCCTGGTGGTTATCGTCCAACAGGCTGGCTCCGAGACTGGTGTTGGGCACAATCACCTTG
>OIYT01000148.1_pt1 | contig 90914 bp, 90 predicted proteins | sample 1588201 | NCBI WGS metagenome assembly OIYT01 (sample SAMN03283260) | human gut metagenome | biome: human-associated habitat; material: feces | host: Homo sapiens | place: USA | collected 2013
ACTTCGCCCGCCAAGCCGACTTCGCCCATCACAGCGACTTCCGCGCCAATCGCGGCATCCTTCAGCGACGACACGACCGCCATACACAGCGCCAAATCCGCCGCCGGCTCGGACAGCTCCAATCCGCCCGCGACGTTGATATACACATCCTGATTATATGTTTTCTGATTCGCGCGCTTCTCCAGCACCGCCAGCAGCAGCGCCACGCGCCCGGTATCCGCACCGCCGACCGTCCGCCGCGGCGTGCCGAAGTAGGAGGTGCTTGCCAGCGCCTGCACGTCGCACAGCAGCGGGCGCGAACCTTCCAGTCCGCAGAACACGACCGAGCCGCTTGCGCCCTTCGCGCGATGGCTCAGCAGCTGCTCCGACGGGTTCGGCACAATCTGCATTCCGGCTTCCGTCATCTGGAAAACGCCCAGCTCATTGACCGACCCGAAGCGGTTTTTGACCGCGCGCAGCAGCCGATATTCCTGCTGACGGTCGCCCTCGAAGTACAGCACGACATCCACCATGTGCTCCAGCATTCGGGGCCCGGCAATCGCGCCGTCCTTCGTCACATGCCCGACAAGGAAAATCGCCGTGCCGCTCTCCTTGCACAGGCGCATGATTTGGCTCGTGCATTCGCGAATCTGGCTGACTGAACCCGGCGCGGACGCCATATCAGGGCGATACATTGTCTGAATGGAGTCGATGACGGCGACGTCCGGCGATAAGCCGCGCAGTTTTTCTTCCACATTATCCAGCGCGTTTTCCGCCAGCACATAAAGCGTCTCCGACGTGATGCCGAGGCGGTTCGCGCGGAGTTTCAGCTGCTTGGCGGATTCCTCGCCGCTGACATACAGCACACGCTTGCCCGTTTTACACAAATTCGCGCACACCTGCAGCAGCAGCGTGGATTTGCCGATGCCGGGATCGCCGCCGATGAGCATCAGCGCCCCTTCGACAATGCCGCCGCCTAACACGCGGTCAAGCTCGCTGATGCCCGTGGACGAGCGAACCGCCACATCTTCCGGGATTTCGCGGAGGAGCATGGCTGAAGCGCCTGTGCCCGGCCGCTGTTTCGGGGTTTTCGCGGGCGCACCCGTCACAATAGGCGCGGACTCCACCATCGTGTTCCACGCGCCGCACCCCGGACAGCGCCCCACCCAGCGGGATGTTTCATACCCGCACGCGGTGCAGGCAAACAGGGTCTTTTCCTTCGCCATAAGCGACCTCCGAAAATCATATGTGTCTCCATTATAGCACATCTTTTCGCGGCATGGAAGCACCTTTCGCGGGGATTACCAATCTGCAAGCCACTATGGTAGCGGTGTCGTCGTAGGCTCTTCGGCGCGCGTCATCAGCATGTTCAGCGTCCCGCCGGACAGGGAGATACTCAGCGTCAAGTCACCGCGCGCAAGCAAAACGCCGCTGGCGATATCCTCCGCCGTCCCCATCAGGCGCGTAAAGCCCTTGTCCAGCAGGGCAGTCAGGTACGCTTCCGCCGCCTCCGCTGATACGCCCTCCCATACAATCTGGTAATGCCCCGATGCGGAATAATCGCGGATGTACAAAAGGCGGCCGTCGATTTCCTCCGACAGTTCCGCCGTGAACGCATTGTCGGGCAGCGTGTCCACCATTTCCGGCTCGGCGGAGGACAGCCACGCATCCTGCCGGTGCAGCACTGTTGGCCGCGGTGTTTGCCAAATCCGCCATACCGCTATGCCCACCATTATCAGCAAAACTGCCAGCAGCACCAATTTGCGGCGCCGATGCATTCCTTTGCGTTTCATGCTTTGCCTCCTTATGATATTACAAAAAAAGCCGACTCCATGCGGAATCGGCAAGCGCTCCCCAGGTAGGGCTCGAACCTACAACAACTCGGTTAACAGCCGAGTGCTCTGCCATTGAGCTACTGAGGATTATGGAATCCGGCAGTGACTTATCCTCCCGGGCCGTGTCCAGCCAAGTACTTTCAGCACTGGAAAGCTTAACTTCTGTGTTCGGGATGGGAACAGGTGGAACCTCTCCGTCATAACCACCGGAAAAAGGTTGGTTTTCACCAACGACTGCATTCTATCACGATTCCATTGCGCTGTCAAGAGGGGATGAATGTATTTTTGCTGCTGACGGCTATCGACCGAATTTGGGGAAACTGCTATCGTCGCACTCGACGTTATTCCCTTGTTTCCGGGATGACTGCTGAGAAGTCTATTCCTCTGAGCCGCATCTCCAGAATGATTTCCAGAACAGCTTGGCGTTGTTCCCTTTCAAACAAAAAAATCCTGCAAGCCCGTTACATGATTCAAATGCTGCCACGGGCGGCGTTCGCCGCGGTACCATCCCCAGTGCAGCAAAAACCGCTCATGCTGGAATCATCCTTCCACACATGAGCGGCTTTCTTGCGGTTGTAGATTTTCTTGCTCTCGACTTTCTTCGTCACCGGGGAAAACGCCCATGTTGTGCGCTTCTGGGCATCCAGTTCTTTGCGGGCTTTCTTGCTGAGCTTGGGGCGGGGGATAAATCGTGTCATAGCAGTTCGTCCTTTCGTTGCATTTTATTAGAATCGTCTTATCTAAAAATGTCAAAAACAATACTAACAGCTTCTTTAATTGTAAAGACCTTTCCCAGAAAACTCACAGCTCCGCCGAGCACCGCCCATATGCCGCTACCAAATATAAGGCGCAGCAGCAAAATTGGCGACAGTACAAGAAGAATTATTACCACTATAACGAATATCAGGCACCCATGCCCTTTCCGTTTCCCACCGTTGCCATTATCGTTGCCGCTGTAATAATTATTATTATTGCAGCGTTTCTCTGCCTTTGTTCTATAATGAACTGTGCGACCGCAGCATGGGCATGTTGCAGTTCGCGAAGCTGAATCTTTTTCCATCGTCGTGTGACATTTTTTGCATTTCATTTGTTTATCCCCTACACATCAGCATGGCATATATCAGAAAATTCTTTTATTTTCTGCGCTGTGATAGGTAATGATAACTTTTGCGTCCGGCGGGTACTTTTTCCCTGACTCCATAGACTTACCACCAATTGTTATTTGTTCAACTTCATCTTGTCGTTTCATATCAGCAGTACTTTTTAAATCATATAGTGGCAAGCACTCAATATTATCGAACCCCGCTGCGCGTAATCCCGTCTCAACAGTAGCATATGATGACTTTCTGTATTTTTTCAGAACTGGTGCTGCCGTCCAGCCATAGTCGTTGTGTCGTACAAAAAACAAAAGTGTTGCCAAAATCAGCAAGAATATGTTTGTTATAAAAACAATCAGTTCCATTCCAAAGTCCGGCTGCACCTTGCTTGTCACAATTGGTAGAACCGTAGCAACAAGACACAGAATTGTTCCACAAATCACGCGAATCTTTCTTGTTCTTTCGATAAATCCAGTCCTTTTGGTTTCAATTTCCAGTTTTTTAAGCAAAATCTGCTTTTCCTCTTCCGTTACCATCTGGCTGGTTAAAAGATTATCAGGAGCTATTATCTCCGCATCACGCTGACCATTCAGCCGCTCACCGCAGTTAGAGCAAAAAGTCGGTTCATTACCTGCTTCAAAGGTCATCGTTTTCCCGCATTTCGGACAATTACGGCTTTGCATTTTCTTTTTCCTCTCTTCTGGCGTTCGTCAGTAAACATGCATCAAAAGTATTCCTTGTGATTTCAAAAAATCCCCGACCTTTGCAGATCGAGGATTGCGTGGTCTGTACTGGACTCGAACCAGTGACCCCATCGATGTGAACGATGTGCTCTCCGCACCCGCTACGTTTGTTCAAGAAGCAGATGGATTTCCAGGCAGGCACCTGAACCGTTGCTATAAGGGCTTTCCCGGGATTTGCACCCGGGTGCAGCTGCACCCTCCGAACAGGGTGCGTTTTTTCATTTGCACCCGGGTGCATGACCTGTGCACCCTGTTTGCACCCGGGTGCAGAATCCTCTTAGATATACTGCTTCAGCCAATCCGGCATGTTGGGATCGTCCGTTTCCCAGGATGCTTCCAGGGTTTCATCAGTCTCCCAGTTGTTTTCATCGCCATCGAAGAATTTCTGTCGATGGCATTTATATTTGTAAACGGTGCTGCCTTCCAGCCGGTACTCGTTCCAGTAGTAATTCTGTTTTCCATGACCTTTCCATTCATTCGTCTGATAAATGACCATTTATCCGTGACCTCCCGATTTAGTCGAATGTAAAGCCTCCGCCCTTTGTCATGATGATTGGGGTGTATTCCACCCTGAGGATATTGCCTTCGCTGAGCGTTACAGTTCCCTCGGTGTTGTTCCAGTCAAGGACAGTCTCCTTACCTTTATTGAAAGTGTTGCTTGCTTCATTTGCGTCCTGGAATACGCGAACACGCGAGGTAGTGGTTCCGCTGAAATAAACCTTGTATGTTCCGGCGGGTATCTCTTCTCCGATAGTATAGTTTCCTTTCGGAATGATAGTGCCCGTTGGAGCTGTGTAGTCATTTCCGCGCTCAGATACATTCCCTACACGGACGACCTCAGCACCGTTATACCGGAGGCTCAAATACTCACCTGGATAAAGGCTGATGCGTGTTTCGCCGTCACCCTTAAAAGAACCCTCCACCCTGGGCATGTCACCAAGCCATAGCCGATCAACATCATATTTGTACATGGATTCATTTTCATAGACATAATAATCGGTTCTCGAAACATCGCTGTCACCATTCTGAACAAACTTGAAGGTGTAGACACCAGCAGGTAGGTCTTCGCCAATTTTATACTGGCCTGAGCCCAAAACCATCTTTTCTCCGCCAGGGCGGCTTGCGATCTCATCTGTCAAATCGGATCTGATCTCAAGCAATTCCTCGAGCGAATAGCCGGAAAAATCGATCTTGCTCTCAGCTAAGGCGCTTGTGAAGCAGACCGTGAGAAGCAGAATAGAGAGCATTACCATCATCTGTTTTTTCATTGGATACTTCCTCCTTTTTTCCTTAGTCGATTTTCATAGTTCGCCAGAAGCGAACATCAGCAATCTTGCCACATTCGCTACAGGTTAATGCGTCGTAGAACCCGCCTGTTTCCAGACGCTCATAGTCGGGAGAATAAACAACAGAGCGGACTGTAGCCTTTCGCATACAGTATGGGCAATGGTACGTGTATTCCAACTCAGCCTGACTCTCATCTTGGGATATGACCTGATATGTCATTCCAGGCATCTGCTTATGTCTTGGCATAGGATCATCTCACCTCAAACCACATCGCCTGAAGCGATAATGTATTCATTATCTTGTACGTAGTCCATAAGCTTGCTATAGCCCCATTTACCAAGACGATAAACAGCATACACTGCAGTACCAACAACCAGTGTCTGCCCGACCCCAACGAGCCATCCAGCACGGTAAACAACTCCGATACCCGCCAGTTCGCTCCCTCCGCCCACTTGCTTCAGAAAGTGGGCCATTTGTGCTCCACTCATAACAGTTCCTCCTTCTGGACGGTTGATTTTCCATCCGGGAGTAGTCTATCATGGGCCACTCCAAATCTGGATTTGCTGGTGAAATTGAAAATGGCACCGCATTTTCGCAGTGCCAAGACTATTATTATCGTCCATGGTAAGTTATGACAATCGGCACATCCGGCATATATATTTTTCCACCGGATGTAATGGCTTTTCCGTTAATTGTGATCTTGTCGATCTTATCGCTGCTGACCAATGCAGTGAACATATTCAGGTCATGGAGATTCACACAGGTCACATTTGTAAAACCCGCTGACCGCAGGGTATCTTCCACCGGGAAATACTTCTTATCCGAAAACGGAGCCAGCTCGCCGGGGAACCGGATGCCACCCTGCTTTTCAATGATTTTCTCGTTTTCTTTTTCCGGCAACCATTTAAAGATCAGGTAAGCACCACCGCCAATGATCGGCCCGCCAATATAGAACAACATCAGAAAGCCGCTGGTGAAGCCGTCTGAAGATCCTGCTATCTTCGAAATAATGATGATCAGAAGAATGACTGAGATGATCAACCAGAGCGTTGTCAGGACTTTCCGCAGATTCCTTCCGTGGATCTCCCGCTGCTCCTGAAGCTCCAATTCTTTCAGCTTAATCAGTCGCTCCGTTTCAGCCTTCTGGATACCAGCCTCATCCACCTGTCGGAAAACATACTCGTTCTCGTTGCTGATCAGCACTTTGGCACCACAATAAGTGCAGAATGCCTGCGTTCTGTTTTCCTCTATGGAAAGCGTCTGACCGCAATCCGGGCACTTCACGGAAATCAACTTATACGCCAAGCTTATCATCCTCCAATAGTGCTTTCATATCTGCATTAAAAAATCAAATCGAACAAGCCACTGATGATCCACCAGATGCCTTCAAAAATGAACTTCACGATTGTCCAAACAATATTGAAAATGAAGCTTATAGCTCCACCAAGAAAAGACCAGAAGCCATCTCCAAAGATCAATCCCAAGATAACCAACGGCAACGCAATAATGACCAGTGCACCTATTCCCAATATAGAAGCACATCCTGTGCAGCCGTCTCCGCTATAACTTCCGCTTCCTCCACTGCTATATGAATAGCCACGTTTTTCAGATTTTGTTCGGTAATGAACCGTTCGACCACAGCATGGACAAGTTGCGGTGCGCGAATACTCGTCCTTAATCATGGTTGTATGGCATTTCCAGCACTTCACGAGAAGTTCTCCTTTTCGGCCTTTTCTCTAATGTCTTCTGGGCAAAGAGGCAGTTTCCACTCGTAGGGAGAATCTGCTACACGTTTCTCTGCTTCTGCAAAAGCCTTCACGCTCTCGATATATTTACCGTCCATCGCATAAATCCTTCCAAGAAAGAGATAGGCATCAAAGATGGTTTCCCGATATCGGAGTGCTTCCAGATGATTTCCGCATATGTTAATGGCTTCTATCACCGTAGCTGCCGCCCGGTCAAGCTGTCCCATTTCCATTCGGAAGGGCGCAACTTCCTCAATCAGGTGTTCCGCAACAGAAAGATCGGAATCCGGCGACGCGTATGCGATTGCGTCTGCAGCATCCATCATAGCCTGTGCTGCGTCCGCTTCACCTTCCATGGCAAAGAACATGGCTGCATTGCACGAAAACTGATATCGCTCATAATCCAGAGGTTCCGTGAACTTGGACACAATTGGCTCCGCTTCCAGGATCAGTTTTTTTACCTGATCCTGACATATTCCCTCGCTCATCAGCGTTCTGGCCTTGTTCATCAAGCAAGCTGCTAGCTGTTTTTTTGCTTCCGGATGTGTCGAGACACGGGCGGCAGCGATTGCTTTATCCTCATGGCTCAGGATAATCTTCAAATCACGATTCGCGTTGTGAAGGATGACCCCCATAGCCCTGTGATACGCGGACAGATAATAAGCACTGGGATGCTTTCTCAGAAATCGCTTCATATCATTCAGAATTTCGATGGCGTCATCCGGCATGTATAGACGCGCTCGATAATAGGCTGCCGTTTCATACAGGCGCAAAATGCTGCTGTCATCCAGATACTTTGGGTCTTCAAGCAATTCCAGCATGCGGAAAAGAGTGGGTGTATCCTGATCCACCGGCGCGTCCATCAGCAGGCGAAACAGCAAATGCTGGGATGCTTCCGTTGTCCTGTCGGCATTGTCAACCATTTGCTGGGCAATCGAAAGCAAGCGATAGAGGCTGTCATAATCTTCTGGGAACTGTCTGCTGCCGTCATGCCTTGTTCCCGCTGGACGGATGCGCTCATAGAGGTTGCGCATCATCTTTTCAGCGGAAGCTTCCATTTCTTCCGTCCACAGCCAGGTGCGGATATATTCCCGCATCATTGGATGAAGATACAAATTTCGGTTTTCTCTCTTGACCCAGCCGGATGTTTCCAGTTCGTTGACGACATCCAGCGAATCCATTTCGGCCAGGCTCTTGAAAAGCTCCGCATCAATGCCCGGTGCATAAAACAGTGAAAGCAGTTTCATGCAAACCCTGTCCTGCTCGGAAAATCGATCGATTTCTACCAGTCGATCCAGGATTTTTAGGAGAGTTCCGTGCCATGCGGACTGGTCATGGACGTATTCGATTTTTTCTTCAGGTAAATCCGTGAGACCTATTCCGGCCACCATAGCCTCTGCGGCTTGAATGTCCAGATAGCTTTTGGAAATCTGCCTGGCGATCAGCTCTGTCAATAGCGTGTGTCCGTTGATGCAGGAGATGATTGTCCGGAATGCATCCTGATCCTGTTCCTCTTCCAGGTCACAGTGGGAATAATACCGGAAGAGAAGCGCAAGTGCATCTTCGTCTAATTCTTCCACCTGCATGGCGGGGAACATTCCCTCAGGCATCCGCTCCCGAGAAATCAGCAGGATTGTCCAGCCAATCGGACGGAACGGATCCAGCTGCTCCAGATGTTCCAATTCAAAATTGTCAATCACAAGCAGGATACGCTGCTCAACTGCGATGGAAGATAACGCTTGTATTTTTCGCTGCAAGTATTCTTCTGTGCTTTCTTCTTTGAGCCTGTGGACTGTGTTGATCTGTACCAGCGTGTCATCCGTGATCGTCTTGGCAAGATCTCTCTGATCATATAGCCATATAACGGCATCCCAGTCGGCAGAATGGTCAGCGATATACTTGCGAACCAACGTGCTCTTCCCGATGCCGCCCATGCCATATAGGCTTGCGATGCCATGGCCTGTCTGCTCCAAAAGGTCAGATAGCGATTTTATTTCCTTCTGCCGTCCATAGAAGGCAATGTTTCCCTTTACAGGGGTTGAATACACCCACGGTTTCGTATCGTCTGACAGAATAAGAATGTCGCCCAGCTGCGCAATCGCTTCGTCAGCGTCCTGATAGCGATCCGCATAGTAGCTGGCCAGTGTTTTATGAAAGAAATGCGTCAGCGCCCGGAACAATCTGTCCTGATAATGACCACCGGCATATGTCATGTCTGAAAAGTCATATGCGGCATCCGGCTCACAATCGAAGGCCGATGGAGTTTTATGCCACAGAGCATAGAACAGCACCGCGCCAAGGCTGTACATGTCCGAATGCTTTCCTAATTGACGGAGTTTTCCTGTTTGCTGCTCCAGGGAAGCATATCCTCTGGTGTAGGAAGTGCGAAGCCTACTGGGATCGTTTGTCCGAATCGCATTCTGCAGATCTTCCATGGATATCATGGAGTCAAAATCAAAAAGTTGAACAAGATCAAGACTGCCTTCCAGCGTCAGAATATTGTCCGGCTTCAAATCAAGATATAAATAATCGGCATCATGGATACGCTTAAGCACACGAGCTGCGCTGCGAATCAGTGCTACACAATCATGAAGTGTTTCGCCCTGAAAGTCCATGAAGGTTTTCCCGTTCATGTAGACTGAAACAATATAAATGGTTCCGTTTGCATCATAGATATCGGAAGTATTGGCTACAGTATTTGTTAATTCGCTGATCATAAACAGATCATGGTTTTTTTGATAAGCTGCAATCAGTCGTGCCTTTGCTTCTATAAAAGCCTGCGCGTCTCGGCCTTCCGGTTGCAATTCACCGCTTTTATCTCTGGTAATACGCATGCCATAGGGGTAACATTCTTTAATCCTGACCAGCTTGTAGTTGCCCAGATTATCCGTATAAGAAGCATCGTACACAATACACAAGCCTCCGCGGCCAACCTCCCTGCTGATCGTATAGGGAACATAACCTGTCACGCTCGAAAGCTTCAGCACAGCGCCTGGGGCAAGCGCGATTCTTCCGTCCATAAGTCTCCCTCCTTACTTTGGTTCGTCTTGATCATACCCCAGGCGTCTTCTGGTCTGGATTTACTGGTGCTGCTCCAGCGTATCGGTCAGTAATTCATTCCAGATATACCGGAAAGTGCGCAGCGGCTCACTGTCTTTGATGGCATAGAAGAAGATCCAGTCATAAGGATTGCCCACATACAGTTCCGGGTAGCCACAATCGATCAGATACCGGTCCATCTCGGTGATGCAGCGGTCGGCATCGTTGGGCAGTGCCTCATAATTACCATTGGCAAGAGCTCTTTTAGCCCAATATGTATAGAAAGTCAGAAGGACAAGCCATTTCCGAACACGCTCATAGGAAACGTGCTCGCCCCGTAAAATCAAATCGATTCCCTGCCTGTCAGGAAACGAGTCCTGTGCATCATCGTGAAGCTTTTCCAGAATCGGCTTAATGGAACGGTCAGTTCCGAGTTTCTTGACCGCTTTCTTATCCAGCTGAAGGATGGCAAGATAGGCATCATACGGTTTTGCTCCGCTGCTGTTTGTGCGGAAGGTACTCTTTTTTCCCATAGCGTCATCATCCAACAGGGAGGAGAGCTTTTGATGCTCCTGAATTAGCAGCCCATCCGGTCCGGCAGCCTGCCGCCAGAGACGCCTGATAGTTTCATATGCTGTCACGTTCCCATAAGGAACAAACTTGTCGATATTCTCATTCAGCCAATCGATAAAATCTTCCTTGGTTTCCAGATCATTCAGTTCCGCGATGATGGAGTCTGTATAGACCACCTCGCCGTCTCCAGCGTTCTTTCCCGCCAGGGGTGCCTGGCTCTGGATATCCAGCGCATCGGCCCATGTCAGTCCATTGTTCAGGCAGAAGTAATAGATAGCCTCCTGCACTAGGTGGCAATTGAAACTACGCTCTTTAGTGTAGATTCGACGAAAGAACTCATCTGTTTCTCCACCGTCAAGGCCGAAAGCAAAACAGATCTGGAAAACGGTGTCCCGTTTTACTGGCTGACCCGCAAACCACTCCCGGACTTCACGCGGCGCATCCATGTTGGCTTTAGCAAAAGCGGCCCGGACAAACGCGGCCTTAGCGTTTGCATCTTCTATATCGCCAGCAAATCCATGCTCCTTCAAAAACTCATCCATTGCTTTGGAGAAAGGCCGAAAGAGCTGCACGACTTCGAGCAGCTCTTCGATGAAATTGTCATCTTCCCAGGAGATAGTGTCCAAGGGCTTCTGAAGTAAGCTGGTATATGCTGGCATGGCGTAACTCCTTATTCCTGTGATTCTTGAGGGAACAAGTACATTGATAATGAATCAGCAATCAACTCTTCAGAATCATTCGGACCATAACTGAAGACAGCACCGTCTGCCTTTTGAATGACAAGAAAGTGATCAAAAAGCATTTCTTCAATTACGTAAGCATCATTCGGAAAGCTCTTATAGAAGCTCCGTGCACGTTGAGTCACAGCGATAACGCTTAACCTCTCACTGGAGCAAATACCAGTCAACTCTTTTCCACAGAATGTTGCTACTCCAAAGGTGCTCAGGTACTCTTTATAATCTTCTGCAAATTTCAACTGCAGTTCTTTCTCGGCGTCTGCGATCTGCTCCTTGGTGGCTGCTCCAAGAGACACGAAGTCTTCTGCTTCTTGAATCATCTTGATCATTTCAAGCATCTTTACTTTCCTCCCGATAAGATTTTTGCCATTGTTTTCCAAAATTCCGGTTTTCTTACTTCATTGAATGCCTTTCTGTCTATTTCGGATTTTTCCACATATCCATGCAAAACCGCTGCATCATGCTCTTTAGAGGTCAATATTGCAAGCGACCCGTTATTCTTCTGACCGATATGGTGAAGTTCAAAAGGTTTCCCTGTGGAATCCAATGGGGCTTTCCCATTGAACATTCTCTCCAGGTTTGATCTGCCAAATTCATCAACCCTGCTCAAATCAATATCTGACCTTACCAGAGCAAGTTGTCCGTTAATCATTCGCGATTGCAGTCCTGCATTTTTGAATACCAGATACTCGTCATATGAATGGAACTGCTTGATGATGTTCAGAGGGTAACCGGTTTCTTTCTGAATCATAGCAGCTTGATTCATGGTAAGACCATTCTCGACAGTTTTACCAAGCCGAGTTGCTCTAAAAAGTCCCCATGTTTCGGAAGCTGCACCAGTGATGGCTCCTGATATTGCACCCCATTTATATCCTTCACTTGCGCCTAATGCACCAGCCTTTAAAGCCTCGCTCAAATCTCCAGTTTCATAGCCTTTTACAACTGCTGCCGAAACACCACTGATAAGAGTCCCAGACAGTGCGCATGTTGCCGCTGTTTTTGCAGCAACTGCGAATATCATGCTAACGGCTGGAGCGGTTCCAAGTCCACCAGTTACAGCGGATACTGTCACGCATACCAGTATAACACCAGTGCCGACGGCCACATTTTTCAACAATTGCTCGTATGTTGTATCTTTAACAACTTGAAGCGGCTCGACGGTGGTCTGTCCATTATCGTCTACAGTAAATACATATCTTGTCCCTTGGAAGTATTCATCCAGACCAGCGAGAGAGTAGCCGAAGAACACATTTTTTTGCGAATTATAGGCCAGTTCGGTCAAATACTCTTGAGAGACATAAACAGCCGAAACGTCTTCGATAAAATACTCATCCGAATTCAAATCAGTTACGAGCTGGCTATAAACCGTATCTTCAATATACGGGAGAAGGTTTTCATCGGACATACCGGTGAATTTGATGTCTTGTTCCCAATTGATCTCGGTAGGAGAAGCAACAGAACTCTCAGTAATACCAGGAATTGAAAATGATAACAGGGAGAGGCAGAGAATAACAGAAAGTATTCGTTTCACTTCTTTTCCTCCTTACTGCTACGCTTCTTAGAAAAACCAATCACAGCTATAACAAGTGCTACAACCACAGCACAGACTATAGCGATCACAACGGCTGAACTTTGTGCTCCGGATGATTGAACCACTGATTTATTACCTGCGCTAACCGGCTCAGTCAACGGTACTTCAGTTGGTTCAGCCGTAGCAGTTGGCTCATTGGGGCTCGGCATGGAAATAGAACCATCTTCATATATTGTTGCACCTTGCTCGACCATTCGCTGTATTTCCGGAATCGAATAGTTGGAGTTGGCGTATGCCGCCAAAATCCGGTTTGTACCTACATAAATCTTCTTCGTTGTTTCTATCCCTGTATACTGATTCTTTGCTGTAATAGTGTAGATACCTTCATCTGTGTAACGATCCCCATCTTTTGCTGTTGTATTGAATCTTGTATCCTCAGTCAGGCCATCTGCGCCTTCCATCCATACTTCTTTTTTGATGTACAGGTTTAGATATCGCGACTTCGCCAGATCGAGGCTGAATCCGTTTTCTGTTACTGAACTATTTGTAAGTTCGGCCCCGGTTGCTATGTCGAACGGGTAGACCATGCAATTCGCATTTCTAACAGAAAACTTAAAGAAAATCCGATAGTGATGAGTCTGCGGTATTAACTGACTCTTGGTTACTTCATAGTCAAGAGCCACCTCATAATCGCCTTCTTCAAAAAGCTGTACGCGGGTGTTAGCGCCCATCATCGTATTTGCCAGAAGATAATCGTAATACATGACTGGATCATGCTTTACGTTTTCATAATCGGTATACCTGATGATAAGCATGCCTTTTCCGAAATTGGTCATAGGCGTTTGAAAATACCGATCATGTCCATCATTATCAGATGTGATGGTAAGCCCTCCGTCATTATTCAGAGCGCTGATATTCTGTGAGAGATTAAACCATAGTGTTACAACATCTCCGGCATTTTTGAGGAAGACTACCTCGTCTTTGGCGCCAACAGAGCTTGTAAAACCGCTTACAAAAAAGTTCCCAAGCTTCCAACCATAATGCAGATCACCCTTGCTAATCTCCTTTGAGCCAGAATAGCTTGCGAAATCAGAAACAAGAACGGTTTCACCGAGGGAGTAGCGCTTTGTATTTGCAACCAACGGTTCAATGTGTTCATTCTTATCTACAACGTAAAACTCATAAACTTCTGCAATGCGCTTATACTCAATTTCATCTTTAGGGATGACTAATACTACCGTGGAAGTTCCGACCTTTCGGGCCAGCTCATAGACGACCACCAGACGATAATAGCAGCCATTGATCATTTCAATGTCTGTGGTCTCATATAGTACACCGTTCTGAACAGGAGTATTCTTGAATGCGTTGGTCTGAACGGAAACGTTGTACCAGTTCAAGTGATCCATAGATTTCTGCAGGATTATAGCGCCCTTTTGGATGTTGTTATCTATTTTGAAAACATCTATTGATGTTGTGTTGTCATCAACCAAATGCCATTCTTCATCTGATGCGCTGAGGAGGCCATCGGAATACGTGTACTGAATTGATACATGCCCTTCTGGAACACTGTATGAGGAAACGCCATTTTTCTTCTCAGGCTCTGCGGTTAGATCAACGCCTGAAATACTGAATGCACCGTATGGTTGTGAGTCGCTAGAACTTATAGCTTCTCCGTCAGAAGAGAATTTGTAAGCATTATCTTTGTCAAAGGTATAAACTTTACCTTCAACATGCTGAGTGATACCGACAACATTCAGTGGCTCGGCGGTTTCTGCGGCTTCTGCAACTGCCGCCGCTGTAGAAATCGTCGAGGCTTTTTTATCAGCTCCGTTACAGCCTGTAAGCAAGATCATCAGCATGGACAGCATTACCACCGCGATAATCTTTGCTCCCACACTCTTTCGTTTCATCGCAAAATCCTCCCGAGATTCTGGTGCCCGTGACGCAGGGTGCTCCATAAAAAGAATATCATCGAAGCGCCGAAAAATGGATTTCCTGGTGCACCCATTTTGAATGGCAATGTTGGCTTATGCTTTGGTACCGCCGGACTTCCCCTTGGTAATGATAAACAAGGCAACACTAAGCAGTGTCCCAGCTCCAGCAGCAATAGCCTTACCGATGCCGATCTTTTTCTCTTCCTTCTTGATTTCCTTCTTGTCGGTGTCTTTTTTCTCAAACCGCTTTGCCATTTCCTAATACCTCCTCCAGATCATCTGATGATACTGTTATTTGCACAAAATCATAAGGCCGAGCTTCATCCAAGCACACGGTTTCCTCCGCTCTCAAATAGGGTATAGACTGGTGATAGAAAGCGTCATCCATGCTGTTTCGAGGGTATATATAATCCAGCGTCCGAGCATTCCCGAAATTGATAGTGCGCAAGAAGGATACGCTTTGTTCAAATACGATCTTGGCGCGTTCAGTATCGCCCACAACCGAATGGGACCAGGCCAACAGCTGAGTTGCTCTAAGATAAAACTCAAAATACTCCTGCAGTTTACTGAATTCTTCATCTCGTTTTTTCATATAGCTTGTAGAGGGACTCAGGATCTCCTTGAAACGCCGCGCAAGTTTGCTCTCGGGGATCGGTTTGAAGTCTTCGATCCGAGATTTAAAAACCTGCCCAATTTGACTTTGTGCTTCAGAAATCTTGCTACGAGCCAATTCCAATTCTCGCTCCCGAGCCTCACTTTTCGGATTCTCCAAAGCACGCTGAACATCATTGCGGCCAGATATCAATTTGCCAATGCGGTCATCCATTTGGCCTTGTTCAATTCGGAGAACAGCATCGTATACTTCCTGAACCTGTTCAGAAAGCTCGGCCAGTTTCTGCTGCATATACAAATTCTGGTAAACCCCTGAGAGATTCTGGACAGGGTTTCCTTGAAGACGCATCTGTTCCGTAATAGGGCAATTGCAGACAATCTCCTGCTTCCCGTCTGCCAGCTTGCGGACAAGAGTGGCCCAGGTTTTTCCGCTTTTAGCACCGTGCATCATTTCAAGAGCCCCAGCTTGAAGCTCTGCCTGATACTGGGCTGGAACCTGGACTATAAACTCGGCTCCCTTCTGTATTTTTCCAATAATGTCAGCCGCGCTTAACAACTGCACCGCAGCAGCCAGCATTTTCTTATAGTCGTGGTCTTTGTCATGATGAGAAAGCCTTAATACCTTTACGGTATTATCATCCGCAGAGATTATAGCTTCTGGCTCCTGCACAAGTGCATCATTATCGTGAGGAACAATCTCATTCGGCATCCGATTCACCTCCATCTTCAGCCATCAACTGGGCATTTACGCTTTCCACATAATCAAACAGTTCGCCAGAACGGATACACTTGTCCATCCCGCTTGTCGTCCGGTCTACGATGGTCTTGACATAGTTTCCAATCCCGATCGTGACCCAGTAGTGATGGCCTTCAATAACCCTCTCCCAGGTCGAGTTTACAAACTTCCCACGGTCAGTTCTGACCTCAGCGGTCTGAAGCGTCCATGTGCTGGAGTCGAAGTCCAGCAGCGCTTCCAGTATTTCTGGTGGGATTTCTCGCTCAGACAAGCGCTTCTTATAATGCGTTCCATCCAGATAGAGCTTATGCGCATCCCGCATCTTGAAGCGTACTCGTTCAAACAGGGACGGCGGGCCGAACTGGATGTGAAACCGCGCCTTAGGATAGTTTTCTCGATACATTCTCGGCCTTTCTGAATGTTTATTGTCTGCGTCCTTATTCGGGAAAGTGCTCTGTCACAATCTCGTTCAGTTGCTTGGCAATTACTGAAAATTCCTGATTTAGATCCAGCGTCTTCACACTGATCTGGTTTCCACTCATCTGGTACGTGTTGTCCGGCTGAATCATTTCATCCGTTTTGGCATACAGCAGCATCCCGGAAACCTGATGCGGCTGATCACCGAATTCTGTATCTCTGTTCTTCACATAGGTGAAGATCTGATACAGGTTGGCAGAATGCAACGTGTGTACGTTATACTGCGTTTGCATGGTGTGGGTGTAGTACTTCGCGTCAATGATCAGCACCCGGTTGCCTTGAGTGAGCGTGATGTCGCTCTGCATGACTGGCAAGTAAGTGCCAATGCCATCGTCTAACGCCCAAGGGATCTGGGAAGCGGTGGCCTTTACCTGAGGGCACTCTTTGGCGTAGTACTCGAGGATGAACTTTTCATACAGTCTGCTCATCCGCTGTTCATCAACGAAGGAAGCCAGTTTGTATTCGCCATCCTGGGTCGTCATCAGCATCCCCTCCAGAATTAGCTGGCACAGGCTGATGAGCATTCGGTAGGTGTTGTTGTTCCTCTGAAAACGGATGGCACTCCACCTGACCATCGTTGGATCGATAGTATCCACGTTGGAGAAAAACAGCATCTCCTTCTTCAGGTCGTTCTTGTGCTCCGCATCCACCTTTGCATGCTGCAGAAGGAGCATAACCGTCGTTTTCAGAATCTGGTTTAGCAGATTATTCTCGGAAAGCTCGTCATACTCGCATGTCAGTACACGCTTGCAGGCCAGGCGGTGCTTGATCGAGCCAGGCATGTCAATCTTTCCGCGAACAACAGCCAGGTCTTCTTTACGGCTTAGATACTCGCGGTACAACCCCTGCTTCAGTTGCCGACTGATACCTTTTGCCAGGATCGCTGCAAAGAGGTTATGAAGGTTTTCAAATTCCTCCGTCTCCACATTTTCATAGCCACCCTGATTCAGTGTCGTGAATGCATAGGACAGCATGTAGTAAATGTTTCTGATGAGGATGCTCTTATCCTTCGTCATTGAAACACACCACGCAGTATATTCTCCCAGCGCTGCAGTTTTCCCGGGTCATCGAACCAGTACTCGCTTAGCATGGGAAGAATGTCATAGTTTACGATGGCATGCAGCCATTCGTCGGTGCAAACATCACGTCCGCAGAAGTAGCTGTGGCCAATGCAGAACCCCTTACCCAGGGATTTGTCCATCGCGATCTCTTTGTTCAGTTCCTTGACCCGCTCAATGAGCTCGTTCAGGGTTTCATTGTTCAATCCGTTCTGGTATTGGATAAAGCCGTCTGAGTCAAAGCCAGGCTCCATGTCATAGAAGCTAAAACGGCGGCGCAGGGCGTAGTCGATCATGGCAAGGCTCCGGTCGGCGGTATTCATCATGCCGATAATATAGAGGTTCTTCGGCACGGAGAATGCCAGACCGTTATACGCAAGCGTCGCTTTGGTACCTCTGTAGTCCTTTTCGATGAGCATCAGCAGCTCGCCAAAGATTTTACTCATGTTGCCACGATTGATTTCGTCAATGATGAAGAAGAACTCCTTATCCGGCTGATTGGCGGCCTTCTGGCAGAACCGATAGAAAATGCCGTACTTCAACTCGAATCCATCTTCAGCGGGTTTATAACCCATCACGAAATCTTCATAGGAATAGTTCTGGTGGAACTGAACGAATTCGATCCGGCTATCATCCATCTCTCCCATCATTGACCAAGCTAGACGCCGTGCAGCAAAGGTTTTACCTACGCCAGGCGCACCCTGGAGGATGATATTCTTCTTGTTACGCAGCACAGCGACAAGGCTTTCATACGCTTCCTCAGTCATGTAAACCTCATTGAGGAAATCATTTTTACCGTATGTGATCGCCTTGTCTTCTGCCTGTAGAGGGTTTTCTTCACGAATCAAATCAATTATAAAGTCATATTCAGCTTTTGACAGCCTATATAAACTTCCTTGCGGATTCTGGAAATACTCCATTTCAGCAAGCTCAGGACAATCCCTTAGCGCTGAATAATCAATAGGCGAAGTAAGACCTTCTACCTTTTCAAAGTAAAGCTTCTCGCCATCCTGCGCCGCGCTGATCTTTGCCAATGCTACGATTTGCTTAACAGGTGTGGTCTCATAGCCGATGACCATGTCACCGGGCTTTGCGTCAAGGAAGTTTTGGAAGATACGTCTCTTATTGCCGTTCTCGTTAAAAAGCGTATACGACTGCACTTCACCAACACCAATATTGGCATAACTCCAAATCTTTGGATTTGCATTAAGCCACCAATAATGCGCATCGTCTTCGCCCGGCTCAGGCTCGTCCTCGCTCTTCCATTGAAAACGCATGATGTCAAATTCAGTTAACGCATCATACAACTCAGGCCGGAGTTTCCAAATATAACCTCCAGCAACATCAGCCCCCGCGTCCTTCCCTTGGAAGAGAATGGGCCAATAACGGTTCTTACCATTCTCTCTGATTGATAGCGGGCATTGAGTCTCCTTATATATCTTTTTTGCGAGCTGAGTACAATTGCCGCTGATGCTGGATGCATTTTTGTTATACTTCTGGGCTATTTGAGTGCATGTTGCTGCTCCGCCCGCTTCATAGAAGGCAGCTAAAACACCACCCCAGACAGGGCCGATAATCTTCTTGCTGTTTAGGAGCTCGAGCCATTTTTCTTTTGTGAAGCCAGGTGTATATTCCTCCAATGACGGGAACCATTCTTCAGAGAAGAGGCTTGGATCACTTCCATCCAGGGCATCTTCATCGTCAGAATTATTATCTTGTTTGCTTTGAGAGAACATCCTGCTGATGTAGAATCCAACATCAATCGTTAGTGTTTTCAATTCTGGATCAGGATAGCAGGTTTCAGTTAGCTGTGATTGGAACAGGTTAACAAGTTCAGTATCCTGTTTCAACGCTTCGCTGATCTCATCATAAAAGCGGAGGAAGCTGCGAACATTATCGGCATACGCACCTTTTTTAAACTTATAATCAGATTCAAGCTCACTGGCGACGGTTTTAACCTCACCAAATTTATAGATGTAATATTTATCCGGATAGCGGAGCCATAGGTAGGTGCTGATTGCGTTTTCATATTGATAATGCTGGGCTGCTCCGTTTCCATGCCGTTCAAGCAAAATAGAGGACTGGAGCTTGAATGCGTTCATGCGCTCAAAGACGTCTTTGCTTTCATCGAACAAATCGATGAACATAGCGCGAACATCCTCTGGTGCTGCCTTTGCGAAGCCGACAATCATCCCTTTGGGAAAATTGTTAACTGAAGCCAGCAAATTGAAGGTTCTGTCCAGTGACCGGCTCAGCATCTCCGCAAAATCAGGTGCTTTGACATCCCAGTTGTCCTGGAACCATTTTACTGCTTCCCATTTGTATTTTTCTTCGCCCCATTGCTTAGAGACAAAGTTCTGCTTATATTCGGCCAGGACTTCCTTCAGTCGATACTGATTAAACATAAGACGTCACCTCACCATCAATCTGATAAAAGTGTCTTGAGGGTTTGCCCATCGCTGTTCTTCCAGGCAATCAAGCCATTGGTACTGCGGCCAGTGACAAAGTTGGCAGCTGTCGATGCGCTTTTGAAGGCCACATCTTTTATGACTGTCACACCATCGCAGTACTGTTCACGGTATTTCAGCACCGAATTAGCGCTGCGGAATTTGCCTGTTGTGTGTACGTCAGGAGAGACTTGCGATCCTTCTCTAACAATCAATTCCTTTGATGCGGGATCATACTCTCCGGTTGCATCCACGCCTGTCTTTGTTTTCAGATACAGTCTCAATGCGCTCACCTCCACCCTTACGCCTCGCGCAGGCTCTTGTAGATTTCTTCCGTAAAGATACCCAGCACCTGACGCTTGATCTCATCGTTGCCCAGCAACAGGGAGAAGAAATCCTGATTCTGTTCCAGCCCTTCAATCAGCGCATCGTCTATATCATCGAAGTATGAGAACTCAAAATCTTGTACCGTATTGTTTTTTGCGCTTGTCCTGAGCCGATCCGACTTCATCAGGATATCACGAATCTGCAGCATAGCCTTGACAGCGACGTCATTGTCATACGCCTTGCCGGTGCGGCTGTTGATCTCCGCGATGATTTGGGACAGGCGTTCTTCCTTTGCCTCTGTGAGACCAAAGCTCTCGGCGGTGGGCAGTTTCACGACAGGCTTGGCCACCAGCGTGGACTGGGTGTGTTCCTCCGCCTTTTTCTGCACAAAATTGGTCGCCTTAATCTTTCCGTCCAGATTGAATCCGCCGCCAGGATGCTTGATATTGATATAGGACAGCAGGTACGTGATGAAGTTGTACTTCTTATGCAGATCGACGTCCTCAAAGCAGGATACCTGCAGCAGGAATTCATAGAAGCGGATAAAATGCCGCATGTTACCGACGATCTCGTGCTGCTTCAGCAAATCATACTGTTCGATCATGTTTTTGCTGCGCTTGAAGTAGAAAGTCAGCTTCTGCTTATCCTTCGAGGAGATATTCGGCTTGTACAGCAGTTCATTCGCCTTTTCAATGTCGTCCGGATCAAGCACAGCGTAGGCGTCAATCTGTGCTTCCAGATCATAGATGGCGGTCGGAGTCACCGAATTAGACAGCAACGTCGTGGTAAAAAACGGCGCAAAGGCGTTCGTGATTTCCTCGTAGGTGTTCACGAAATCCAGCACGAAGGTCTTCTTCTCAAATGGCGGGCAGATACGGTTCAGGCGAGACAGGGTCTGCACAGCGGACACGCCCTTCAGCTTTTTCAGCACATACATGGCGCACAGCTTTGGCTGGTCAAATCCGGTCTGATACTTGTTCGCCACCAGTAGCACCTGATAGTCCCCGTCAAACTCCTTCGGGAGCCGATCCTCCGGGAAACCGTTCATGCCTGCCTCGGTGTACTCGGTGGGATCGTCCGGCAGAGAAACCTTCCCGGAGAAGGCAACCAGCGCATGGATATCCGTATAGCCTTTCTTTTTGGTGTACTCCTCAAACGCCTGACGATACTTGACGGCACCCTGGCGGGATGCGGTAATCACCATAGCCTTGGCCATACCGCCCAGTTCTGTCATGACCGTGGTGCGGAAATGCTCCACGATCACCTCCACGCGTTGGGCAATGTTGGTCTCATGCAGTTCCACAAAGCGGGCGATCTGCCGCTTCGCCTCTGTGGTCTTACACCGTGGATCTTCTTCGATTTCCTTATTGATCTGATAGAAGGTATTGTATGTCGTATAGTTCTGCAACACGTCCAGGATAAAGCCTTCCTCGATGGCCTGTTTCATGGAGTACACATGGAAGGCCTCACGCTGGCCCTGCCGATTCAGCCGCCCAAACAGCATGATCGTGGTTGGTTTGGGTGTAGCAGTGAACGCGAAGATGGATACGTTGGCCTGCTTACCGTTACGGCGGATCTCATCGGTAATCATGTCTTCCGCGTCGGTGAATTCCTGCTCGCCTGCGCCCAGGGATTGCGTTACTGCTGCCATGTCTTTCCCGGCGGTGGAGGAATGAGCTTCATCAATGATAACCGCAAAGGTCTTATTTTTCAGGCCTTTCACGCTGTCCACGATATAGGGGAACTTCTGAATGGTCGTGGCGATGATTTTTGTATTGCCGTTCAGCGCCATGGCCAGATCCGCAGAGTTGCATTTATCGTCCATCACGCGAATCAGGCCAGCTTTGTGCTCCATGCCCATGATGGCCTTCTGCAGCTGCCGATCAACGACCACGCGGTCGGTGACAATAATCACGTTATCGAATATGATCTTATTGTCAGCGTCGTGCAGGGAGGTAAGCCGGTGAGCCAGCCAAGCGATGGAGTTGGTCTTGCCGCTTCCAGCGCTGTGCTGGATCAGGTAATTCTGGCTGGTGCGGTTTTCGCGCACGTCGGCCAGCACCTTGCGGATGACGTCCAGCTGATGATACCGGGGAAATATCACGTTTTCAGATGTTTTCTTTTTACCGGTCAGCTCATCTTCCGTTTCCTTGCTCTCAATGAAGATGAATTTGCTGATCAGGTCGAGCACCGTATCCTTGGTGAGAATATCCTCCCACATATAGGACACGCTGTACTTATCCTCAAAGCTTGGATTGCCAGCGCCTGCGTTCACGCCTTCGCCATTGCCCATGTTAAACGGTAGGAAGAAGGTGGCGCTGCCTGCCAGCTTAGTGGTCATATATACTTCTTCCAAGTCCATAGCGAAGTTGACCAGGCATCCAGCCTTGAACCAGAAAAGGCGGGTCTTAGGATTGCGATCCACCCGGTACTGATAAATTGCATCCTGATAGCTTTGGCCAGCGGCGTTACATTTGAGCTCGAAGCTCATGATCGCGATACCGTTCAAGAAAATGACCAGATCGATGCGCTCGTCGTCGCTGGCCCAGACCTCCTCCATAACAGAGAAGATGTTTTTATCATACTTCGCCAGCAACTCACGATTGAAGTCGGTGGCAGGCTTGGTGTACATAAGCTCCAGCTTCATATTGGAGATTTCCAGCCCGTGCTTCAGCAGCGCCAGCAGGCTGCCACGCGCCTTGGTCGCTTCTGCGTTGATAAAGCTGACGATGGTATCTTCGAGGTCAGCCTTATAGATTTTCCGCAGCGCATCCATGGCTTCGGGCTGAGTATCATTCAGGAATTGGAACAGCATCTCCCGATCCATGGCAAACAGGCGGTCATAGCTGGTTGCCTTGCGTATCACGTAGCCGTTATCCTTTTCCAGCCGCTCCATGATAAAGTGCTGGTATTCCTTCTCGGATAAAATGTTGTTCATCATGGCCACCTCGTTTCCTTACTGTTCCAAGTCAATTCTTTTTCTTTCAAAATGCGTGATGCTTCCGGTCTTTTGCTGTATATATTTCAGCCTTTCATAATGCTCACGTTTCAGGAGATACTGCCTTGGATTATCTGCAACCGGGGATAGATTGACTCCTGATATAGGATCTTTGATGACCGGCGGTGTGCCCTGATAGGGGGCGCTATCGAACACTTCCTCACTGTCCAGGATGGATTCCCCATACATCCTGCCCCATTGGATAAAGGGCTTTTTGTTCTCATTCTCAAGAAGATACATCAAGATGCTGTAATCCCTATCAGAAAGCCGATCAATGTCAGATTTATACTTTTCGATGTTTTCTTCTTCAGCAGCTCTGTCTTGCCGAGCATAGTACTTCCTATTCTTACTTCTAATTCTGCCAGCGCTGACCTTGCTGAAGAGATACCGCAACAGAGAGAATACAAGATAAGCCACTATGCTCAGCAGGACGATGCAGGCAATCACGTTCCAGTCCCGAGAAGAGAACGGCATCTTGTCCACAAAGTCTGAAGGCAGCAGGTAATAACCCCAAAACCCTACAAGGATGGAGAGGCAAAAGATCACCCACTGCTTTTTCAGTAGATATTCCGTTAACTTCTCGATAAAACTCACGCGGGAACCTCCTTCTTGCCGGTGACATATTCAAAAATCAGAGATTTTTTGTATTCGTCTAGGGCAGATAACTGACTCTGCTTCTCAGCTACAATTGCATCTATTTCAGCTGATATCCGATCCAAGTAATCACAGATTTCCTTTTGTTCCTCGATAGTTCGGGGCACCGCAATGCAGATATCCTTTACTTTATCCCAGCTTCTGAAGTCACTTGTATTACCTCTGACTCCATTGGAAATCAATTTATAAACCCCTTGGAATGCGAGGTGCTGGAGATAATAAACAATAAAGCGTTTTTCTTCAGTACTATCACAAACATGCACAACTCGGGTAATTTTTCCGTCATAATCCGACATGGCGATTGCTCCATGCCAAGTGTCCATACCATGTATGGCAATATCCCCTCTATGAATTCCCTGCATGGCGTTGTCTTCACTGACCATAATCCCCGTCATATCTTCTGGTCTAATAAGAACCTTTCCCTTATTGGAGCAGATCAGCGCAGTATCTTCTGGGTCAAAAGGTCTTGAGAGTTTCGTGCAAACATAACCGATTTTTGTCAATCTCCATGCTGCATTCATCGGTGCCATGTAGAATACGCCACTATCCGTCATTTGCGCATCGGGATTTAAGCCCCTTGTAATTGCTTCTGTAATTGCAGATTGTCGATACTGTTCTAGGGTTTCAATTTCCGCCTGTATGTCTGTGGAAATCTGGTCGATCTCAGCGCATCTGGTGTCGAGATAATCTGAGATACGACATTGCTCCTCGTTTGGTGCAATAGGAATAAAAAGACCACCAAACTTATCCATCGGAATACGCATCCTAATAGTATTTAGTTTTCCGTTTCCAGACTCTTTAATTAATATACCGTTTCCAAGACCAAACAGGCTGCGTTGAAACACTGTTGTTTGAAAAATATAGTTATAGAACCTTACATCCTCGTTTGTTTTTCTTGGACGAAGCATGTAATAAACTGGACTTACGCACCCGTAATACTTAGAAAGGCCAACTGACCCAGAAAGAATATTCATGCTATTCATTACAATGTCCCCAGGGTAAGCAAGACGATATGCTGATACATCTTCTTTTGGCTTATTCCCTCCACCTTCCTTTTCCCCGTAAGGGATGACCCCCTGCTTAGCAGTTAAAGAAAGTATTTCGGTGGTCTGAATAGGATTGTTCTTCTCAACTCTCTCTTGTAAGGCATACTTAATTTTCTTTAATTTCCAATTTAGGGGAATTAAGCCTGCCCATACCAGGCCGCTATCCTTCATCTCTCGCATATCACTTACCTCCGAACAATCTGGAGATGCGTTCATTTACACTTCTATCCAGTTCCAGGAAACGCTGCTCCAGTTCCGCACTGGGGGTAGGTTGCTGGTATTTGTAAAAGTAGCGGGTAAAGGGAATCTCGGCACCAGTCTTGATTACAGGTTTTTTCGTGCCAAGGTTCTCTTCAAAGAATGCCACCGCATCCGGCACGTGCGGAAGTACTTCACGATCCATATAGTCTTCGATAGTCTCATCCCACTTTACAAGCTCTGTATCGCGGCTTTCCTTATCATAGAGGATATTACCCTTTTTGTCCCGCTGAATCTCCGCAGCCTTGTCCATGATAGACAGTCCGTCAACAATCTTCTCTAGCAGCTTTTTATCCTGTGTCACAGCGGAAAGTACCCGAGCCAGCACTGGAGCAAAAGCAGCAGGTGAAAGATATACTTCATTTGAAATTGAAGCATGCAATGCAGCCAGGATGGCGTCAAACACAGGTTTATTGTTCTGATAAGCCTCCAGCTTCTTAGCGTCCTTACCAGTCAGTTCCTCGGCGTTTTCCAGTTCATTGACCTTCGCTTCATCATAAAGGCCGGACAGTGCACCATCGGACAGCATCTTCTGAATGCGTTCTTCTGTGATAGCATAGCTTCGCTGCAGTGGCTGCATCACCACATACTCCCGGTAAATAAACTCTGTATTAGGGTAAATCTTCACGAACTCACCAGGCTGGAAGTCAGCATACAGCTTCGTGATGGCAGAGCGATCATCCGGAGAAATCTCGTTTTTCTTGTTGCCCAAACCTTTACGCAACTTATGATAAATCCCGCTTGCATCGATTAGCTGGATTTTGCCAACACGCTCCGGACGCTTATTCTTGGACAGCACCCAGATATAGGTCGCGATGCCCGTGTTGTAGAACAGATCAGTCGGCAGAGCGATAATCGCCTCGATCAAGTCGTTTTCCAGCAACCAACGGCGAATCTGGCTCTCGCCGGAAGCTGTGCCGCCAGTGAACAGAGGGGAGCCATTCTGAATGATGGCGCAGCGTCCAAAGGTATCATCCATTTTATCAACGGCGGACTGCAGGAACAGCATCTGTCCATCACCAGACCCAGGCAGGCCCGCACCCCAACGTCCGGTTTCACCCTTCTGATACTCTGCCATGACGGCAGCTTCAACGCCTTCTGCAGCATCCTTGCCACCCCAGGCAGTGCCAAAAGGCGGGTTTTCCAGAACAAAGCGCATCTTGGTGCCTTTGAAGCGATCCGCCAGGAAGGTATCCTGATAGCAGATATTCTCGGCATTCTGTCCCTTGATCAGCATCTCTGCCAGGCACATCGCGTAGGACTCCGGATTGATTTCCTGACCGAACAGACGCACATCGGCGGAGGGGTTGTATCGCTTGATGAAATTGTATCCTGTAGATAACATACCACCCGTGCCACAGGCTTGATCCAGGATGGTAATGACCTTCCCGTCATCGAAAATATCATCGCAGCCTTCTGCCAGCAGAATGTTGACCATGAGCTTGATGATATCGCGACCGGTGTAGTGATCACCAGCCTCTGCATTTTCAGAGAATTTCCGGATCAGTTCCTCGAAAATGTATCCCATCTTCACATTGTCGATGGTGCGGGGATCGAGGTCGAGCTCAGAGAACGCCTTTACCACGGACAGCAGGCGGTTGTTCTTATCCATCTTGTCGATCTGTTTGCCAAAATCCAGGCCCTTTTCAGCAGACATCAAAATCTCCAGTACATTGGGAGAAAACCCCTGCAGGTAGCTCCGGAAGTTGGCAGCCAAGTGATCGGAGTCGTTCACCAGCTCAGCCAGCGTATACCGACTGGTATTGAAGAACTGGAAGCCCGACACGCGGTACATCGCCTTGGTAGGATATGCCGGATTGGCTTCATACTGCGCAACCACAGCGTCCTTCGTGGGCGCAAGTGCGCACTCAAAGCGCCGGATAATCGTCATGGGAATGATGACATCCTTGTATTTGTCGCTTTGGTACGGCCCACGCAGCTTATTAGCGATCGACCAGATAAAGTTTACTTCCGTAGAAACGTCAATCGGGGAATCGTCCCACATGGCGTCGATGATACGTGTGTCAGGCATAGCTGGTTACCTTTCCTTTCCTTATTCTCGGAAACTTCCCATCCTTATTCTACAGGAGGGGATGCTTTATTTTTTCGGCATGATCGTTTTGCCGGTCATCATCTGGTAATGCTGGCTTTGCTGTAGCGCATCAAAGATCATCTTAAAGACCCGCTTGTAAGCCTCCACGTCGTCACAATCCTCCACATAGTTCAGACCGTCGCTGATACCGTTGGGATTGTTGATGTACGCCAACAGGGAGGATGCCAGCTGATAATCGGTCATATCCGGCTTCTGGCCCTCCACCTGCTTGATAAACATCTTCCGATTTTCTTCTTTTTCAAGAACCAGCTCACGGATATCGCTGCCCTCATAACCGCAAAGCTGAAGGAAGTAATACTCCAGGATGCGTCGCATCACATTCAGCGCTGGAATGGTGGACTGAATGTCGCGGAGTTCATCCCACAGGGCGGCATAAGAATTCTGAACAGGGTTATAGTTTTCGTTTTCGCTCGGAACCTCTTTGCTCTGACGGGTGCAGAGCTTGACGGTGGAAATGTTGTCGTTCTTTCTGATCACATAGAACGAGGTGCAGTTGTAATATCCAACCTGCTTATAGGTGACTTCGCGATGGAAGTACACGTTATGCGTCAGAATAAACAGCTGCTTGATATAGTCGCCCGGAACCTTCGGATTCAGATATTCCGTATTGTTCCGGCACACATTAATCATTTCGCGGACGATGGCGCTGACGAGGAACAAGGCGGTACTGTCCATACTGGACACGGGATCGTCGATGACGACGATTTTTTCTTTCAGCTCTTCACTGGTCATGCTGCCGCGCACCTGATGATAGAAATACAGGAAGGCAATGAAGTTTCTTTCACCTTCACTCAGGTTCTCGGCAACAGACCCATCTTCACGGATCACTTCATATACATTTTCAACGCCATCTTTAGCACGGAGGCTGAAACCCTGGAAGCCAGAATCGCGGAGAATTTTGTTGATGCTGTCGATCGCCGCCTCTGTATTTGCGTTATGCTTGTTCAGCTCAGATATCTCCGTAGTCAATGCGGTGATGTCTTTTCGAAGCTGCTGGCCATGTGTGGTGATAGCATCGATTTCCTTTTTAAGGCGGGCGACCTCATCATGATAACTTTTCACTTCTGTAGCAAGCAGAAATGCAAGGTGCTGCATGATCTCGAGTTTGCACTTACTCTTGCTGGAGCGTCTTTCAGCAACAACGTCATTATTTGCTTTGATCTGCTTGTTGATCTCGTCGATCATGGCACCGATCTCCAGAAGAAGGGTATCCGTATCTTCGAGAGAAACTGTTTTGGAAGGCTCCTTAACCTTTTCAGCGATACGTTGGCGGTTGATTTCAAAACTGCTCTCCAGCAAGGCAACCTTAGCCTGGTAGGCCTTCAGATCGACTGCTGGCATGGCATCATCCAAGTTTGCCTGAAGTGTTCGGACAATTTCGGAAGTTTCTCTGGTATAGACCGACTGGAACTGGCCAAGGTCACGGATATCCTGCTGATACTGCGCATCAAAGCAGGCAGCGATATCAGCTTCAAAATCCTGCGGCAGTTTTTGCTGGCAGTACGGACACTTTCCTCCAGCTGCACCAGCGTAATGTGTATGCCCATCACGAACCCAGTCAGAAGCTGTAGCACCAAGGGCTTTCATAAACTTGGCAAAAGGTGTGTCACTGCTGCTGACAATCACTTTATCCAGCAGATCTTTCCCGGGCAGGCTGCCGTAGGTCGTCGCGGCAGCTTTTTTGAATTCCGTATAGGGCCGAGCAGTTTCGTCAAACGCCACATCATAAAGCCGCTCCAGATCCGGAAGCGAGTGCTCTGTTGGTTTGTCCTCGGCAAGAACCGCATCAGCAAAACCTTTCTTCTGCTTTTTGCCGTCCATAGCCTTATCAAAGCGTTTCCGAATATCAGCTGTCTTGCTGAAACAGGCATCCTGAAACTCTGTCAGGGCAGTCTCCAGCCCTGTTGTCTTTTTTCGATGCTCATCCAGCGCAGCAGATCTTTCATCTGATTTGCGCTTCTTTTCTTCAGTCAGTTCGCTGATGCGTTTCTTGGCCTCGATGTCCTCTTCTCCAAAGATAAAGACGCCTTTCAGGTCTCCATAGGTCAAAAAGTTCCGGTTAATGTAATCCTGGTTATAAACAAGTACATCATAATCTGCGGCAGATTTTCCATCTGCCCAGGTAATCCCATCGCCTTCTTCAATCGCATGAGCTATAGAGGACTTTCCAGCGCCGTTATTGCCATAAAAAAAGTTAATGAACGTCAGCTCTGGAATCTGAGCATCAGAAAAAGTGGCCCTGTTAAGTTTGATGCCCGTAATCGCTGAAGGTATTTTGCCGTTCATCTTCAATATCGTCCTCCACTGTCATTATTCCTGGATCTTGCCTTCGCGCACCCATTCGTCCACTTCAGAAATCTTAAATTTATACCGTTTTCCCGCCCTGTAAACAGGGAGCTTTCCTTCTTTGATCCATGTCCGGACTGTGTCCTGGCTGATGCTAAGATGCTCTGCAACATCCTCCAGATTGACCCATTTTTCGACCTGCTGTTCTTCGTACTCGTGACTCATCTCATCGCCTCCTTCACTAAGGGAATTACAGTTTAAAAACCCGGTAACCGGCTTTTTCCAAAACTTCGATCAAATTGATCCGTTTGATAGCCCAATGTGTCCGACTCAATTCTGTGAACGATCTCGCTCCCGCAATGCCAAGCTCAAAAGAAAGATCAATCAGAACCTGCTGTGGCAGCGTGTTGAGCTTGGTGAAATACACCTTGATGCCATTGTCCTGAACCTTAATATCGTTCACGTACCCATAATAGGCCATGTGATCCGGATCAGTCCTGGAATAGTAGTGGTTTTCACTGCAAAAGATGGCAGGAAACGTCTTGATGATCGCTATAGCCTCAGGCGAGAGCGATGCACACAGATCTTTCATCTCCTGAGATGTGCTCTCTGTCAGGGCACGATCTTTAGGAACAAGGAAAAATGCGCTTTCATAATCTTCACCACCCAACACAAAGAAATTGAAACAGTCGTAATTGAAGGTAACGCCCTGGCCAATTACCGGCATTCCGGTTTGCGGAGCGCTAGGAAAGATAGCAACGTTCTGCTCATACCGTGCGACATAGGCAATCTGTGTATTTTCGTTGCCTGTCTGAGTCAGGGATACCGGCGTCGGCTGCGCCTGCTGGGGAAGTTGCTGAGGAACGACCTGAAGCTCTTTGTCCATAGTCAGTCCTCCTTCTTCCCGGCATGGTAATGCTCGACATGCCCGATCTGTGTGTTATTGCTTCCGTTCTGAGTAAAGTTAAAAATGAACGGGCTGGTGACAACCTGTTGTACAGGCTGTTGCTGAGGGATTTCTCTGATTACCGGATCATCGTCTTCAACTACCACATTATCGTCGCATGTCGGAGGCTGCCGCTTTGCAGTGATCACACGAATGCCCTCCAGCACATCTTCTCCCATGTTCCCTTGGTAGATCCTCGGCGCACCGCCCGCCGACGGACACCAACGGTTGTAGGTATCATCGCCGACTGTATTATCCTTGCGAACAGCCACAGCATAATGCCAGATGCCCAGCAGGAATGCCGGGAGATATACTTCATTCAGGTCGTCAAAGGCGGCCTTTTTTGTTATCTGCCCGTCAACGGTGATATAGAACTCATCCATCGGCGGTTTTATTTCATCATCCTTCATAACGAGGTCAGCCAGTGCACGTACCAGGGTGACGTGCTTCGACACCTTCTCGCCGACGTCGATGAACTCGTCCACAAAGGCTTCCATGTCATGCAGTGCTTCCGCATATTGCGTTTTCACCCGTTTGTCAAAAGCGCGGATCTCTTGGGTATCCCCAAAGGGAAGGTAAACACTTGACTTGGCTTTGCAGGACTTGAAGCCATCTGTGGCTCCCTTCAGTTTTTTCTTATCCAGCTCCTGAAAGTCAGGATTGACCACCTTGAACAGTCCCATGAGCACTTCCGGATCAGACATACCGTCACTTTCACTGTTGTAGTGCTCACGAGCGCCCATGCGTTGCTTCAGCGCCTGCAGGGTTATGGTGAAGAATGTGCCCCCGCACAGGCGGGGATACCCATGTTTTGACACTGGTTTTCCTCCGATTGACTGCTGTTTGCATATGGCTCGCTGGAGATCAAGAATCAAAATCAACCCCCAACAAACCCCACTAAAACAGATTATACCACAGTCACTCTGCTATTACAATCGCTGTTATTTGAATCACTGCATTTGGTTTGTAAGTTTTTTTGTTCGCAGACCTAAAAAACCTTACGAACTATAGCAGCCGACCTAATGAACGATTGGATGACTCCTGTGAGAAATCATGGGAGCCACTCCTCCTGTGATTTCCGCAAATTTGCGAAACACAGGAGGAAATCCAATGTCAAAAGCAGCAAAACCGAGTCCTACTAAGTCCTACTACCTGCCCGGCGATCCGTCCCGGACACCTTTGACCCACGAAGAATTCTGCGACATCATGCGCCCCTTCTGGAAGCAGCGGAAGCAGCTGCAGCGGGCTAGCGAGTGTAATGCACCCGCGCGACACGTTTGTATGTGTGACTGCGCAGATTGTCCTTACCGGCGCTGCGGTAATACCATCCCCATGGATACTTTGGAAGCCATCGGTGAAGAGGTGCCTGATCCGTACTGCATGGAAGAGGCCGTAGCAAATCGGATCTTTGAACAGCAGATCTACCGTTGTCTGCCCCAGATGGACACAATCGATCGGATCATCATCCGCTGCATGGTGCTCCATGAACGCGATGTGACAGAGCGCCAATTAGCTGCTCTGATCAGCAAGGCCACCGGGCAGAATTACAGCCATCAGGCCGTCCACAAGCGGATCCCTGCTGCAGCCAAACGTCTGGCTGATCTGATGAATTACCCCTACTAATTGAACTAAGCCGAGGTTGGATCAAACCAGCCCCGGCTCTTTTTATGCCTTCTGATAATACGTCATCTCATCGCCATCAGCCCGCAGCATCAACCCCGGAGCCCACGGCGGCGTCCTGCCCATCTGTTCCGAAACCGCCTGCAGCGAAACCTCCGGCGGGCATTCGATGATCAGCTCGTCATGTACATGTGCCACGATCCGGCTGGTGCGGAGCGTCTGCATGGCGTAGCACAGGATGTCCCGGCTGATCGCCTGAACACAGTTTTCTACCAGTTTACCCCCAAAGGTCTCGATCCTTGACCAATGCTTTGTGGCGTCAATACCCATGTAGGTGATGGCATCACCGCCGTACTGGTTGGTGCCGATCTGTGGCTTGACGTAGCTGAGCCTTCGCCCAGATGGCAACGTAATGAACAGCATCCCGCTGGTGCAGGTAAACCTGATTCCATGTGTTTCCGTTTCGCTCTTGTCAATGACAGCTTCCATGACAGCCCTGTCTACATCCCACCAGAGGCGGACGATATTCGGATTGGAATCCCGCCATGCATCCACCAGCGGCTTTAGTTCCTCCTCCGGAACGCCCATTTCCAAAGCACCCATAGCTTTCAGAGCGCCGACGCTGCCGCCGTAACCCAAGGCCAATTCTGCAACCTTGCCGCGCTGGCGAAGGTGGCCGTTTATGCCGTGCTTCACAACCGGCACATGAAACATGGCCGATGCCGATGCGCAATAAATGTCGCCGCCCTCCAGGAATACCTTCTGCCGCCATTCCTCTCCGGCCAGCCAAGCAATCACACGGGCCTCGATGGCCGCAAAATCGCTGACGACGAATTTGTATCCCGGTGCCGGAATAAACGCTGTGCGGATCAGTTGGCTCAGGGTATCCGGCACATCGTCATACAGAAGCTTTACCTGCTCGTAATCTCCGCTGCGCACCAGATCCCTAGCCACACCAAGATCCGGCATTTTGTTCTGCGGCAAATTCTGCAACTGGATCAGCCTGCCGCTGAATCGGCCTGTCCGATTCGCACCGTAGAACATAAACATTCCACGGGCGCGGCCATCGGCGCACACTGCATTCTTCATGGCGATGTACTTTTTCACGCTGCTTTTCGCCAGCTGTTGGCGAAGGAGCAGCACCTCCCGCAGCTCTGGCGGGCAATCCTGCAGTAATTCCGCAACGGCCTTCTTACCAAGGGTCTCTGTTTCCAACCCATTGTCCGCCAACCAGGCCTTCATCTGCTGGACGCTGTTGGGATTTTCCAGGGCAGTCAGGTGCTGAATGGCAGCGGTCAGTTCATTTCTTGATTGGGTATCCATTTGGATCGCATTTTCCACCAGTTCCATGTCCAGCGCGATGCCTCTGTCGTTGATCTCCTGATCCTGATGATACTGATCCCACACCTGCTCCGGCACAGGATAGTTCCGTAACCTGTGCTGAATCGCCATTTCGGTTTCCACGTCACGGATATTGTACGCTTTGAAGGTTTCCCATTTCTGCCGGTCATGGGATGGCAGGTTGCGAGTGCGTCCGCCATTGGTTTTGCTCGGCACACAGGGCTGACAGAAATACCGTATCAGTTCTTTTCCCTCCGACATTTTCTGCTTGTCCAAGCCCAGCACCGCGCCCGCTCCGGCCAGGGACAGCGGGAGGCCGAGATAGGCTGACCATACCATGGTGCATCGCCATCCCGCAGGGTTCAGGAAACGGGCACAGCCCGTCGACAACAGGTGATTATCATGAAAAGGATCAAGTGAAAGGCCCAGATCGGCCAGATGCCGGGACAGGCACACCCGCTCAAAATTTGCATTGAAGGCCCATTTGATCACTTCATCATCTGTCAGTGCAGCCAGCACATCCTCCGGAATGCTTTCCCCAGAAGCCAGGTCAATCACCTGAACCTCACCGCCGTCCACAGAATAGCCAAACAGCAGGATCTGAAAGTCCGGTGATTCCGCGTACTTATATACACCGCACCTCGTCAGATCCACGCTGCTGAAGGTTTCGATATCAATACTGATGTTTTTCACATATACACCCCCACAGAGAGAAAAGGGTGGCAGACTGCTCCGCCACCCTGACTTTTCCGGATTAGTTCAGGAAATCCTCGTCGCCATCGTCTACGGCATCAAAGTCGTTGCTGGCGTTGGTGTGCCCGCCGAGGGGCTCGCCGTCGCGGATCTTCTGGATGTTGCCCAGGCCGCAGGCCACGCCTTTGTTCCCGTTCACGGAGAATGCGTACAGGCTGATGGAGACCCTGGCGTATACACCGCTGTAGATCTCGCTGCGGTCGATGATCGGCTGCACATGGCGGTCAACCACCTGAGGCGCGGTCTTGCTGTTGGCGTTGATGAACCAGCAGCCCTTGTAGGCGTCATCCTCGCGCTCCAGGTCGCCGTCCCGCAGGGGCAGCTTCAGCGCGGCCTTGTTCGGGATCTTCCCGCCGAACTTGCCGATGCCCTCCTGGATCGCGCAGTCGATGGCGCGGTTGATGGCATCCACGGTTTCGGTGTCGCTCTTGGGGATGATCAGGGAGCAGCTGTAGCGGGGATCACCGCCGCTGACGGGAGCCTTCGGGTCCCAGATGTTCGCGTAGGACAGACGGACGATACCGGTGACGACTTTGGTGTTATTCTGCTTAGCCATATTTTTCAATCCTCCTGAAATTCATTGAAATCGGTTTTGACGTTATTCAGAGCCGGGCGCTTGTCCGACTCAGGGACCAGTGTTGGCTTTCCTGCAGGCTTATGGACACAGGAGCCAAGCACCTCGGCAAAGGTCTGCTTGCCCATGAGCTTTTCCATCTCTCCGATGGGCAGGAGTGTTTTTCTGAAGATGTCCTTATAGCCCGCTGCGTTGGCAGCAGCTATCACGGCATCCTCATCGGTGTACTTGCGGACGCTGCGGCCCTCGACCAGCTTCCAGCCGGGCCACTGCTTACCTTGATGCAGCGCTCCGTCCAGCGCATAGGTCTTGAGCTCGTCTGCCCATTTGATCAGGTCATCCAGCTTGCCCAGCACCTCGCCGATTTCCGCATCGGTAAGCAGCGGTGGCAGGGCGAAGTCCAGCTTTGCCAGTTCCAGATTCGCTTCCGCTCTAGCCCGGCAGCGCACCGCCGCCTTGCAGAAGACACACCATGTGCCGGGATGGTAGTCACCCTTTCCCTGAAAGGCAAGGTCTGCCAGGGGCTTCAGTGTGTTTTCTGCCCAATCCTTCAGATCCGCGACTGAGATAGACCAGGTGGAAATGTTCTCCCTTCGCGGCTGGTAGATCGTCATGCTGACCGTGCGAATATCGTACAGGCCATCAAAGATGTTCAGGGCACCCAGGGCGTACAGCATCATCTGCGGATTGTGCTCCGCCTCCACGACGATGCCCTGGCCATATTTCAGATCGATGATATGGAGATCGTCATCGGCCACAATCAGGGCATCCCCGGTGCCAAAGCCATCGGGCACCCAACAGGAGAAATCCAACCGCTGCTCGATCAGCAGGATCGCGTCAGGGCAGCGCTTCTTCGCCTCCGCCAGCGTTTCCAGCACGTACTGGACGTATCCGTCCGTGTGCCCGTCCATCTCATCACTGTCATAAGTGGAGATGGGCTTTTTTGTTTGGAGCTTCAGCGCCCGGCGCAGCTTATGCTCGGCCAGCGCATGGGCGGCTGTGCCTTCGGCTGCGGCTTCCGTTTCCCGATCCGCAAAGTCCTGCTCCAACCGGGCACTGGGGCTGCAGTTCAACCAACGGTGCGCCGACGAAGCGGACAGGATTGCGTGTGTTCGCGGTGCCATTACAACACCTCCGCCTTTGCCTTTAGAGCAGCGTACCGGCTGGGATCAACAGCGCTCAGCTTGTCCGCGCCACATTCCCGGATCAGGGCCTGTACCTCGGCGCGATGCCCGGCGACGGATTTTTCAGCCAGCACCGCCCGGACTTCTTCCAATGTAACGGTCGGCTGAGCGGGTTCCTGCTGAGACTGCGCAGCGGGCTCAGCCTTCACAGGTTCATCGCCGCTGAAGATTTCCCGCAGGGTCTGGCTGATCTCGATCAGGGCCTCACCACATTTGTGCAGCTCTGCGACGGCGGTGGACAGTTCCGACATTTTGCTCATGCTTTGGTTCTCCTTTCTTTTGCCTCATTGCGTTGATCTGGCCAGCCATGCGTCGGGTGATCACGGAGATCGCCCACAGCGTTCCGAAGAGCTCGTCCAGTGTGCTCTCGGCGGTGGCACCGGTTCCAGGGTTGTCATAGTGTTCCTGCATTTGTCCTGCACCTCACTTTCCGAAGGGGGTGTTTCGTGTCCCTTCGCAACCCACAGGACAAAAACCGGTTCTTTGGCAACCAGCCGCCGAAAAAATCCCGAATGAAAATTCTTTCCATAAAAAATCACGGCCCGGTTGCCAAACCGAGCCATTTTGTCCTGTGGGTATCGGAAGCCCAATCTTTATGAAGGAGGCGCATCGCATGAAAAGCTATGCTACGGTCACATGAGCCACATCAACCGATTCAACGCGTCCGGGTATCCCGATCCCACAGCCTATGAGGCGCTGACGCGGGTGGAACAGGAGCTTCATGATTCCCGGTTCCGTCCCATTGTCTACATCTGCAGCCCCTTTTCCGGAGCCACCGAAACCAATCTGGAAAATGCCCGCAGATACAGTCGGTTTGCGGTGGATCAGGGATACCTTCCGATTACGCCGCACCTGCTGTTTCCACAGTTTATGGACGACAGCAACGAAGCCGAGCGGAATCTGGCCATGCGAATGAACATCATCCTCCTGACGAAATGCGCGGAGCTCTGGGCTTTCGGCGACCGCATTTCCAAGGGAATGTCCATTGAGATTGCCAGAGCACGCCGCAAGGGTCAGACCGTTCGTTTCTTCACTGACGATTGTAAGGAGGTCAACTGATATGTATTACACCGAGTCCGACGGTAATTCTTATCCCGCCAAGAAGCGTATCCGCGCCATCGACCGCTCCAAGGTAACCACATGGAGCCGGGAGATCGTCAACTGCAATATTCTCGAAGTGGAAGCTGGTACCAACGGCTATCAGGGCGGCGATTCCGGTCACGGCTCCCGCACCTATCTGCGCCTGAAGGATCTGGGCAGTACCGATATCCGCTGCAATGTGGAAGCGGATCAGTTTGGCTGCGATTCCATCGAGATTATCCTGGGCGGCGATGCGGAGCTTGAAACCATGAAGGAAGCGCTGCGCTGGATGCTGTCCGTGCTGGAGACCCAGTCTGAAATGGAGGCCTGATCCGAATGGCAGCTTTCAATCTTTATCGGGCCAACTGTATTGGCAACGAGTGGAACTGCCTGTATCCGCACAAGGTCTGCGCCGGAGATGAGGAATCTCTCCGGCAGGCCGTGTGCCAGGATTATGTGGCAGTTGAATACGCCAAGGGCTACCGCTCGAACGAGAACTTCATTCGCACCAACTGTCTGGCGCTGGATTGTGATAACGGGCACAGCGAGAACCCTGAGGATTGGGTTTCCCCGGAGAAGATTCTCAGCCTGTTTCCGGACGTCACGGTCGGCTTCCACTTCAGCCGTCACCACAACCTGCCCAAGGAGGGCAAGAGCGCCCGGCCCAGGTTCCATTGCTTTTTCCTGATTGATGAGATGGCCGATCCGGAAACCTATAAGAATCTGAAAAAGCAGATCAACAGCATCTTCCCGTATTTCGACACGAAGGCGCTGGATGCAGCCCGCTTCTTTTACGGCACCAGGGACCCGCAGGTACAGTTCCATGAAGGTACCATCACGCTGAATGAATGCCTGGATCTGTATTACCCGGATAACGAGGAGGCCTTCGCCAACCTGCCCCTGCCGGATGCCAGCGGCATTATTCCCGAAGGAAGCAGAAACGCGACCATGTCCCATTTTGCCGGGAAGCTGCTCAAGCGTCTGGGTGAAACGGAAGAGGCACGGCAGAAGTTTCTGGAGAAGGCCGCGTCCTGTGTACCACCCCTGGAACAGCGCGAGCTTGATACCATCTGGCACAGCGCTGTACGGTTTTACCGGAAGATCTCCCAGAGTGAGGACTATGTGTCTCCCGAGGAATACGCTGCCCGACACGGTGATTTCCTGTACAGGCCCAGCGACAATTCCGATGTGGCGGAGGCGCGTGTGCTGGCAGAGGTTTTCTCCGGTCAGATGCGCTATTCACCGGCAACGGATTTCATCGTGTACAACGGCGATATCTGGGAGGAATCCAAGCCCCGCGCCCATGCCATCATGCACGACCTGTCCGACATGCAGTTGGAGGAAGCATCCACTGCCGCAGCGGAGGCCTATAAGATTCTGGAGCAGAACGGCGCTGCTGACCTGATGAACAGGGAAAGCAAGAAGAAGGCCCAGAGCGACATGAATGACGATCAGCTGCAGGCGTACCTGACCTATATTCGGGCCATCGGGTACCAGTCCACGGCCATGAATTACCGCCAGTCCAAAAACATCAAGGCTGTTCTGGCGGAGGTGCAGCCCATGGTGCTGATCCGGCCCCAGGATCTGGACGCTGATCCCTTCCTGCTGAATACACCGGAATGCGCGTATGACCTGCGGCTCGGCCTGGCTGGCGCGATGCCGCACAGCGCGGATCACTTTGTCACGAAGATGACTGCCGTGCAGCCGGGTGAAGACGGGAAAGCGCTGTGGCAGGATGCCCTGAACCTGTTCTTCTGCGGCGACAAGGAGCTGATTCACTATGTGCAGCAGGTCGCCGGAATGATCGCCGTGGGAAAGGTGTTCGTGGAAGCGCTCATCATTGCCTATGGCGATGGCCGCAACGGCAAGTCCACCTTCTGGAACACCCTGGCCCATGTGCTTGGTACCTACAGCGGCAATATCTCCGCCGATGCTCTGACCGTTGGCTGCAAGCGCAATGTGCGTCCTGAACTGGCGGAGGCCAAGGGCAAGCGTATGCTGATCGCCTCCGAGCTTGAGGAGGGTACCCGCTTGAACACCTCCATCGTGAAACAGCTGTGCTCCACTGACGATGTGTCGGCGGAGAAAAAGTACAAGGATCCCTTTGCCTATACGCCCAGCCATACCGTCGTGCTCTATACCAATCACCTGCCCAAGGTGGGTGCCAAGGATGCCGGAATCTGGCGACGGCTGATCGTGATTCCCTTTGATGCGAAGATCGAAGGCAAGAGCGACATCAAAAACTACAGCGATTACCTGTTCAGAAACGCTGGCGGCGCGATCCTCTCCTGGGTGATTGAGGGCGCAGCGGATGTCATTAAGCATGGCTTCAAGATTCCGCTGCCGGAATGTGTCCAGCGGGCGATCAAGCAATATCGTGAGGACAATGACTGGCTGGGTCATTTCCTGAACGAGCGCTGCGAGATCGGCAGCAGCCTGCAGGTCAAATCCGGCGAGCTCTACTCCGCCTACCGCACCTTCTGCGCGGACACAGGCGAGTACACCCGCTCCACGACGGATTTCTACAATGCCCTGGAGAACGAGGGCTTCACGCGTCAGAAATTGCGGAACGGGTCCTTCGTAACCGGGCTGGCGCTGGGCACGAAGGCCGATGTGACCGACGACTTTTTGGACTGACATATTAATAGGAAGTGTGACACTCGTTGATGGTCAATTCCAAAACTGTTGTATAGGTAAAAATCAAGGGAAATTGGCCTATAGAGGAGTTTTGGGAACGACCGTCAACGACCGTCACACCTTCCAACGATACTCACTGATGCAAAGGAGCTCGAGTCCATGATTGAAAAGCAAGTGGAGCAGGCGCTGCGAAAGGCAGTCCGGGATCGAGGCGGTCTGGCACTGAAGTTTGTCAGTCCCGGTCTCGCCGGTGTTCCCGACCGAATTGTACTGATGCCCAATCGCTGCGCTGCGTTTGTGGAACTGAAAGCGCCGGGGAAGCACCCGCGCCCGCTGCAGGTAAAGCGGAAAAGGCAGCTGGAGTCGCTTGGGTTTCCGGTGTACTGCATAGACCATCCTGAACAGATCGGAGGTGTGCTGGATGAAATATGTGCCCCATGATTATCAGGCGTATGCGACCGATTTCATCCTGACGCACCCGGAAGCCGCCGTCCTGCTAGATATGGGCCTTGGCAAGAGCGTGATCACGCTGACTGCCATTCAGGAGCTGTGCCTAAATGCCTTTGAAATCAGCCGGGTGCTGGTGATTGCCCCGTTGCGAGTGGCCAGGGACACATGGCCTACGGAAATTCAAAAGTGGGATCATCTGCGGGATCTGAGCTACAGTGTGGCCGTCGGCACTGAAAAGGAGCGAATGGCTGCGCTGATGCGGCCTGCCTTCCTGCACATCATCAACCGGGAAAATGTGCAGTGGCTGGTGGAAGACAGCGGCTTGCCATTCCGATACGACATGATTGTGATCGACGAGCTGTCGTCCTTCAAAAGCTGGCAGGCAAAACGATTCAAGAGCCTCCTGAAGGTACGGCCATCCGTGAAGCGTATCGTAGGACTGACGGGCACACCCAGCAGCAACGGCCTTATGGATCTGTGGGCAGAGTTCCGGCTCCTGGACATGGGCCAGCGGCTCGGACGGTTTATCACCCGGTACCGCGAAGCCTACTTTGTTCCCGACAAACGCAGTATGCAGCAGATTTTCTCCTATAAGCCCCGGCCTGGTGCTGAGGATGAAATTTACCGAAAAATCGGAGACATCACCATTTCCATGCGGGCGACGGATCACCTGAAGATGCCGGAGTGCATTATGAACCGCGTACTGGTCGGCATGAGCGAGGACGAGCAGCAGGTCTATGACCAGATGAAGGAACTGCTGATCGTTCAGGTCAAGGGCAAGGAAATCGACGCGGTGAACGCCGCTGCCCTGTCCGGAAAACTGTGTCAGATGGCCAATGGTGCTGTTTACACCGAGGAAAAGGATACCGTGCAGATTCACGACCGGAAGCTGGATGCACTGGAGGATCTAATCGAAGGTGCGAACGGCAAACCGTTGCTGGTGGCCTACTGGTTCAAGCATGACCTGAAGCGTATTCAGGAGCATTTCCCGGCGGCAAGGGAAATCCGCACCAGCAAGGACATCGCAGACTGGAACGATGGAAGAATCCCACTGGCGGTCATCCATCCCGCCTCTGCCGGACACGGCCTGAACCTGCAGGCAGGCGGTTCCACCCTGGTGTGGTTTGGCCTGACGTGGAGCCTGGAACTGTATCAGCAGACCAATGCCCGATTGTGGCGGCAGGGACAGACATCCTCTACCGTGGTAATCCATCACATCATGACAAAGGGCACCATCGACGTACAGATCATGCAGGCCCTGGAGCGAAAGGACAAAACACAATCCGCGCTGATTGACGCGGTAAAAGCACAGCTGGGAGGCGCACGATGACAAATACGGAATTGGAAATCATGCTGGACGCGGCTACCTATCTGGGAGCGCACAGCCAGCCACCGCCAAACGGCACTGATGCCGCTGTGGATTGGTGGATGGATGCTGCAACGGACATCGGCGCAGTGGCCGCAAAATGGGAGAATCACTCTTTGGCCACAACCATCCTGATCGCCATCTACGGTTACCTTGAGGAGAAAGCGAAGGCGGTGACGCCTTGAACGGATACCAGGCGCTGGCCAACGGCATCATTGAACAGGCAGTGAAGGATTACCGGGAAGCTCTTCGCAGGCTGAAGAAGCACCCGGATGACAAAGCCGCCATGAAAGAGGCTATGGAGTTGGAAGAATTCTTCCATTCTTCCTGGTATGGGGTACTGACACAGGTAGATCCGGATTATTTGATAGACAGATTGAGGAAGGAGACGGTGAAATGACCGCAAAGGAATATCTGAATCAGGCTTATTGGCTCGACCGCAGGATTGACAGCAAGCTGGAGCAGCTGTCCGCCCTGAAGGATATGGCGACAAAAACCACATCGATCATGAGTGACGATGTTGTAAGCCATACCCGCAATGTGCACAGCATGCAGGACGTGATTGCGAAGATCATCGATATGCAGGCAGAGATCAATGCCGACATTGACCGGCTGGTGGATTTGAAGCGGGACATCATGCAGGTGGTGAAAACCGTGGATGACCCGGAGCTTCAGACGCTGCTGGAGCTGCGGTACCTGTGTTTCAAGGACTGGCAGGATATCGCCTACAGCATGCACTGCACGGAGAGCAATGTGTTCAAGGTACATTCCAAAGCGCTGCAGGCGGTAAAGTTGCCGAAATTGGGTAGTGAATTCCAGTGAATTCCACTGGATTCCAGTGACCGCCCTATGATATGATAGACTCAGCAAAACAGGATCGAGACAGCCTCGCAGGGATACACCCGGCGGGGCTTTTCCCGTATCCGGACAAGGAGTTGAAGCGCATGCTTTTCACCAGCGAGCAGGTGTCCGCCGGGCACCCCGACAAGATTTGCGACCAGATCAGCGACGCTATTGTGACCGACTGCCTGAAGCACGACCGGAACAGCCGTGTGGCGGTTGAGGCCATGATCAAGGATGACCATGTGTATGTGGCCGGAGAGATTACCTCCAAGCACGAACCTAACATCAAGTACCTGGTGCGGGATGTGCTTCTCAGCGCCCAGCCGGATCTGTACGATACCGTCCAGGTGGAGGCACAGATTTCAAAGCAGTCCGGGGACATCGCCCTGGGTGTAGACAAGAAGGGCGCTGGCGATCAGGGCATGATGTTCGGCTATGCTACGAAGGAAACCGGGAAAATGCTCCCTCTGCCCTTCGTGCTGGCGACAGAAGCCATCGACAGTCTGCAGACCAGACGGCATCCGGCCCTGCTGCCTGATGCAAAAGCACAGGTGACATACGATTACCGCCGCCGCCGAATCGACACCTTCCTGATCAGCACACAGCATAAAGAAGATGTGGAACCGGATGATGTGCTTCACCTCTGCAAGCGGATCATGGAAAACGTAGCGGATGCACACCACCTGAATAAGGATTTCCGTGTGCTGGTGAACCCCACCGGGCGATTTGTAACCGGAGGCAGCTTTGCCGACACAGGCGTTACAGGACGGAAGATCATGTGCGACACCTATGGTGGTGCCTGCAGGCATGGCGGCGGCGCTTTCTCCGGGAAAGACCCGACGAAAGTTGACCGGAGCGGCGCGTACATGGCCCGGAAGATTGCCAAGGATATCCTGCGGCACGGTTTTGCCCGGCGCTGTGAAGTACAGCTTGCCTATGCCATCGGCATTGAGGAGCCGGTCAGCGTGTACGTGAACACCTTCCATACGGGGAAGGTACCCGCCGCGTATCTGGTCGGCTGGATTCGAAAGCACTATGACCTGACGCCTGCCGGAATCATTTCTTCCCTTGGCCTGCGGGATGTGAATTACAACAACACAGCGACCCTGGGGCACTTCTGGCACCAGTGGATGCCGTGGGAAGAATGATTATTTGCATTGTGTGCCCACAGCCCGTTGACTTTACGGGCATTCAGAGTGAGTAATGGCATGCAAAAAACGCAAAGGAGGTTTTTCTCATGACCATTACGACGAACACGACCGACCGCAAGGCGCTGGCCAAGGCCATCGCCGAGGAACTGGGCACCACCGCCCGCTACATGGGAATGCCCGGCTGCGGGTACCAGGTTGGTGACTACGTTGTCGACCGAGACGGAAACATCACCGGAGATAATTTCGAAGCCCTGCGGGATTTCCTGACGCGAAACGGCTACGAGCTTCCGGATCAGGAAGCGCCCGCAGAGGCACAGCCTGATGACGAGCTCGACGAGGAAACGCCTGCTGATTCAGAAGCGGAGCCCATTACCCAGATGGACATTTCGATTCCGGCACGGAACGCTACGGTGGTACAGCTGAAGAATCTGATCTTCATGCTGCACAGCCGCCAGACCCTGATTAACCGCATGACAGACAGCGAGTGCCTGAACGTTCCCGACATTCTGATCGACAGGCTGCAGGAAAGCACACCGGAAACACTGGAGGATCTCACCAGCCTGCTGGACGATTCCAGAGCGGTGGCCGAACTGACCGGATTTGATTTCCGGGACGGAAAGGTCAGCATGACGTTTCCCTTTGACGAGACAGAGCCGGAGCGCTGGACAACCTACGCCAACCTGCTGAACCGGATTTACGACGCGGCAATGAAGGCCACGCGGGTGTTCCCGGAGCGGGTGGAGCCGGACGACCAGAACGAGAAGTACCTCGCGCACGTCTGGCTTCAGCGGCTGGGATACCACGGTGCGGATTTCAAAGCCGAGCGGAAAATCCTGCTGGGTCACCTGAAAGGCTACTGTGCCTTCGGAAGCGGCGACAAGATGCAGGCCCACAAGGAAAAGTACACCGCCCTCCGGCGGGAGCGCAGGCTGGCTGAACAGGAAGCGGCGGTGCTGGAGGTCATGGTTGAGGAGGCGAACACCAATGAGTAAGAGCATTCAGGAAGCCCTGCTGGATTTGAAAGCCCGGCAGGAAGCCGGAGAAAAGATGCCCTGCCCGCGATGCGGACGGGACACCATGAAGCCGGATCTGCACACCAACGCACTGAGCCGACATGCTGACGGCATCTACGTGTGTGACGACTGCGGCACAGCGGAAGCGATGCTGGACTTCATGCGGAACCCGCTCCCGCTGGAGTGCTGGGCGCAGTTCCGGGAAGGTGAAGCCACAGCGGATTTCAAAGCGGTGCCCGGAGAGGAAGCGCTGAAGACCATCAAGGCAGAGCATGTGCCGCGCCTGATCCGGATCTTCCAGCAGTGGAAGGCGGGCGCAGATTTCAAAGCCCTCCGGATCACGGCGATGAAGGAATGTCCCGGCCTGACACAGATCTGGGAGGAGCCTTTCCAGGCGCTGTACACGGTGGCCGACGGTGAGATCGTGATCCGGTTCCGGGAGAACAACGATGCGGTGGAGGTCGCCGCAGACCACCTGACCAAAGCGAAGTAAGCCCCTGCGGATTTGAAAGCGGTTCAGCCAAGCGCTGGCCGCTTTTCCTTTTGCCCGCGTCGCCGCCACGTTGGCCCCTGTCGCGGGCTTGGCGGCAAGGGCCAAGGAAGAACCCGACAGGGCGAAACGGCGCGAACGTGGGGCAAACACGGCGCGGATTTGAAAGCCGCCCAGAGACAATGAAAGCCGCCTTCCGAATTGGAAAGCGGCTGTATTCGTGTGTCCCTGCGGCAGGTGTTGTCCAGATGTTGTCTTACCAGTGTGTGCCCCGCTGCAGGCTTCTCTCCAGCGCGGGCTTCAGGATGGTGTTGATTTGAGAGCGCAGGCCGAGCTTCCGGTAGGCCTCTTCGATGCCCTTGTAGTAGGCGCTGTGGGGCGGCGATTGGCGAATCATCTTCATGATGTAAATCATGCCTTCGATTTGAGAGCCGTCCGACATGTGCACGGGCCAGCGCTCCTTGATGTAGTAGCTGGGGTATCCTTCGTAGCGGTCAAGGCTCCGTTCGTCGCGGTCGTTGATTTCCCAGACGGCGACGGGTACCCGGTTGCGCTGGTCTCCTGTCTTTTCGACGGTGGCGTGGAGGTAAAACTCCAGCCGGGCTCCGGCGATGTACCCGGTACCAATGAGCCTGGCATCCGGACAGCGGAATGCCATCTGTTCCTGAACCATGTTGCTTCCGTAAGCGATGTATTTCATTGCGGTTATCCTCCTTGTCGATTTGAAAGCTGTGTCAGGCGACATCCTGCCGGGTGTGCTTGACAATCTTGTAGCTGATCGGCGCGCCGGTGATGCTGTAGTTTCCAAGGCCAATCACGTACTCCATGCACTTCTGTGCCTCCTGAAGTGTCCTGAACTCTCCGCTATACGGAAGCCACCTGCGGGCTGTTCCTTTGCAGAATACCTGATAAGTGGTCATGATGCAATGCCTCCTTCTTGATTTGAAAGCCCTGCCGGGCGGTCCATTACTCACTCTGCCCGGCGGGAAAGTCAACGGGTTTGTGTGCCTGCAGTCCAGCTTAATTCAAAAGCTGTGCCCGCAGGCGAAGGGTCAGGCTGCTGATTTCCTGGTGTGTCATGCCGAGGATTTCCAGATCGTTCCTTCCGTTGATGGTCGCCATCAGGATTTCGAAGAGTTCCGTCTTGAAATCCGGCGCGTGGTTTTCCGGGTCTTCTTCCTGGAACTGTGCCCAATCGCGGCGCAGGTCTTGCAGGGTGTAAACGCGGTCGTCGTTCAGGTCGATGAACTGCATGGTGTGTACCTCCTTCTTGATTTGGAAGCCTGTGGCTCCGGGTGAAGGTTCCCGATTCAGGAGCCCTCAGCCGGAACCGCCGGAGCGGTTGCCGTGTGCGTCAGCGGATGGTGTACCGCTTGCCCTTCGCTGTGATTTCGAAGCGGCGCTTGCCATCCTCGTTCCAGACCCTTTCCATCTTTTCGATGTCCTCCAGCCTGCAAGTTTTCATTTTCGGCTGTTTCCGGAGCCAGCGCAGGGCCGTCAATTTGAAAGCGCCGTCCAGTGTCTCCCGGCGGTCAGTGTGGCTGGCGCGGTAGCGCTCCATCCGGATGTGCCCAATGCTGGCGGCTTCGTCGAGCTCGATGTACCAGCCCTCGCCGCGACCGTTGACCTCGGCCCACTTGATTTGGAAGCTGGGCTCCAGTCGGCTGTTCCAGATGGTGCCGTCCCAGCGGTCGCCGACCCAAGTGTCTGCCGCCGCCCGCCCGATGGTCAGGGTGATCACGTCGCCGTGGAAGCCGTCGCTGATGTGGCTCCAGCAAAGCCCGCGTTCAAGGAGAGCCCGGATGATTTCGGAGCCGTTGGTGAGGTCGATGTGTGCGATTTCGCCCTGCGAACCGTTCATGGTGTCCGGGAAAATGGTGTACCCCTGATTCAGGAGCTCGGTGACCTTCTGGGTGTACGCGTTGCGGATGTCCTGCTTTTTCATGGTGTGTTCCTTTCCGGGCTCTCGGCCCTGTCGATTTGAAAGCTGTGGCTGGCGCGGGCTTACTTGGCCTCGTGGATTTCGAAGCGGGTGGTGCCGTGTGTCCAAGGGTTGCTCCGCTCCTCGATTTCGAAGCGGCGCTTCATGGCCTGTGCCTGCTCGAGGGTCTTGGTGCCGCCGACCAGACAGCCGTTGCTGTTGTAGATGTGCCAGCGGACGCCGATGTGCTTGCCGTAGGCGATGGCCTGATTCCGGTTCATCATGGGGTGTACCTCCTTGGGCTGTGTGCCCTGCTTGATTTGGAAGCTGTGCGGCTTCCCGCGACCGGGCGATTCCTGTGCCCGGTTTCGGCCCGGTGCCGCCGGGCCATCATCAGGCGGGTCGGTTTCAAAGCTGTGTCCTCCCGGGTGTGCGCCGCCGGGTTCAGGAGGCCCGGCGGGTGGTCTCCGCACCGTTCCTCCAAGCCGCGTTGCCGGGCATGTGCTTCAGGAGGTGTGTGCGGGCGGTCTTGAACTCCTCGCCGTTCATGCCCAGCCGGAGGAGCCAGCACCGGAAGGTGTATGCCGGGTTGTCGGTGACCGGGCGGGCCGGGCTCGCGGAAGCCACCGTCAGGGCTTGGTGGGAAATCGCGAGGCAAAGCTGGATGTAGGCCTTGACCTCTCCGGCGTGAAGTGTGCTGTTGAAGGCCCGGAACTCGATGGTGCCCTTCTGGAAAACGCTGTGCAGGTTCAGCAGGTGGTACCGGGAGGGGTCGTAGTGCTGGTGTGCGTGGTAGGCCCAGTCGCGGTCGTCGTACCAAATCCGGGCGAACTCCTCGGAGGTGGTGGGCTTCCGGCGGTTCAGGGTCGCGAGGAAGTCCGGGTCGACGGGCTGGCACCAGCGGCTCCGGCGCTCCGGGCTGATTTGGAGGGCTTGGGTCAGGAGGTCTTCCTTGGCGTTGACCAAGTTGACCAAGTTCCGCAGGGTTTTGGGGGTGTGCTCCCCAAGGCCGACGTGTACGTGGATGCCGCAGGAGGGGTCGGCGTGTGCCCCAGCCGCCCGGAGGGCCCGGACGCAGGCCTGCACCGTTTCGATGTCTTCCCAGCGGCAAATCGGGCTCACAAACTCTGTGCCTTGGTCGCGCGGCCCGGCGATGCTCGCGTCGCTGACCAGCTTCCACCGCCGCCCGTCCGGCGCGGTGACCTCCCAAGCGTCGTACGCGCCGCCTGCATGCCGGAAGGTCGCTCCTTCGCCGAGGGTTTCCGCGACCACCTGCGCGGCCCGTTGGCGGGTGATGTGGTTCATCTCGATCTCGATGCCGAAGGTCTGGGTTTTCATGGGGGTCTCCTTTCTCCCGGCGGCGGCTTCTCCCGCCCGGCCCGGCTGTGCCTTCTGGGCGGTTTCCCGCCCGGCGCGTACATCCATCACTCTGCCGGGCCGAAAAGTCAACGGTTTTTTTTGCGAAAAAGGAGGCCGCGCTTCCTTATATATGCGCGTAGGGGCCGGAAAAAAACCCGGTTTTTTTTCACCGGGCGGGCGGTTTTTCGCCGCCCGGGCGGGCACACCGACCCGCCGCCCGGAACCGCCGCCGGGCACACTTTCCGACTTTGCTCTGCGAAAGACCGGCGGGCGGCGCACTTCTCCGCTTTGCTCTGGAAAAGTCCACCCGGGCACAGGACTTTCCGACTTTGCTCTGGTGAAGTCCGGGCGGGCGGCGCTTCTCCGCTTTGCCGTGAAGAAGTCCGGCGGGCGGCACACTTCTCCACTTTGCTCTGGCGAAGTCGCCGGGCTGGTCGGTGTGCCCAGCCGCCGGGCCGAGGTGTGCCCGGGAGGGGGTGGTCAGATCCCTGGGTGTGCCTGGCGGAGACCGCGCCCCCCTCACGCGTGAATTTCCGACAAATTCGGGGGTGGGGGTATCGGCCCGCCCGGACATCAAAAAAGCCGCCCCGAAGGACGGCAGAAGGAGGAACCGTGAATACGAATCTGAACATGCAGACCATGCCGATTGACCGGCTGAAGCCTGCGAAATACAACCCCAGGAAAGACCTGAAGCCGGGCGATCCCGCGTATGAGAAGATCAAGCGCAGCCTGCACGACTTCGGGTATGTCGATCCCATCGTCTGGAACGAGGTGACGGGCAACATCGTCGGCGGTCACCAGCGCTTCAAAGTGCTGAAGGCTGAAGGCGCGACCGAGGTGGACTGCGTTGTGGTGCACATCGAGAACCCTTCGGATGAAAAGGCGCTGAACATCGCGCTCAACAAAGCCACAGGCGACTGGGAGCCCACGGCCCTGGCTGACCTGCTGCAGGATCTGCAGAGCGCCGGATATGATCTCGGCGCGACAGGCTTTGACGCTGCCGAGGTGGATGATCTTTTCTCCAAGGTGCATGACAAGGATGTGCATGACGATGACTGTGAGATCGATCCGGAAACGGTCAATGCATATGTACAGCCCGGCGATATCTGGACGCTGGGGAGGCACCGCATGATGTGCGGGGACAGCACTTCGCCGGATGCGGTGGATGCGCTCATGGACGGCATCAAGGCCAACCTGGTCGTGACCGATCCACCCTACAACGTGGCGTATGAGTCCGCTGACGGAAAGAAGATCCAGAACGACAGCATGGCGGACGAGCAGTTCTTCGCCTTCCTGCTGGCCGCTTTCCAGAACATGGCGGCGCATATGGCCGAGGGCGGCAGCGCGTATATCTTCCATGCGGATACCGAAGGGCTGAACTTTCGCCGGGCTTTCAAGGAGTCCGGCTTTCATATTTCCGGGGTATGCATCTGGGTGAAGAACAGCCTGGTGCTGGGCCGCAGTCCATATCAATGGCAGCACGAGCCCGTGCTTTACGGCTGGCTCCCCAACGGGAAGCATAAGTGGTTCGCCGACCGGAAACAGTCCACCATCTGGAATTTTGACAAGCCCAAGAAGAGCGCCGACCATCCGACCATGAAACCGATTCCGCTGCTGGCGTATCCGATTAAGAACAGCAGCGCACCGAACGCCGTGGTGATGGATTTGTTCGGCGGCAGCGGTTCCACCCTCATCGCCTGTGAACAGACCGACCGGATCTGCCGGACGATGGAGCTTGATCCGAAATACGCGACAGTTATAGTGGAGCGTTTCCACCAGGAGTACCCGGATCAGGAGATCACCGTGCTGCGGGACGGGCAGACAGTTTCCTATGACAGCATCGTCACAGGGAGTTAAGTATCCCTCAGAAACACACTTTTTCGGAGACAGTATCCAGACACTATCCCAGGAGAAACACACTTTTCAAAAGAAACGGAGGTGAAACCAGATGGCCACCAGAGGAAGAAAGCCCCTGCCTACGGCCCTGAAAGAACTGGAGGGCGACCGGGGCAAGGGCAGACGACCGCTGAACAAGGATGAGCCGACGCCGCCCCAGGACAACGTGAAGTGTCCTGCCTGGCTGATGCCGGAAGCAAAGAAGGAATGGAAGCGTCTGGCTCCCTCCCTGATTGCCATGGGTGTTCTCACCGAGCATGACATGGAAGCCTTCGCCGGATACTGCCAGGCTTATGCCCGTTGGCGGGAGGCTGAGGAGTTCCTGTCCCAGCACGGCACCATCTTCAAAACCCCAAGCGGTTATGTACAGCAGGTGCCGCAGGTCAGCATCGCCATGCAGAACCTGAAAATCATGCAGTCCTTCTGCGCGGAGTTTGGCCTGACGCCTGCCAGCCGGGCGCGGCTCTATGCCAACAACGGCGACAGCGCAGCCAGCGACGATCCGATGGAATCCGTTCTGAAGGGAGGCTGGCAGGATGTTCAGTGAAGCGAAAGCCCGCCGGGTGACGCAGTTCATTGAGTGCCTGAAGCATACCAAGGGAGAATTCCACGGGGAGCCGTTCAAGCTGCTGCCCTGGCAGGAGAAGATCATCCGGGATGTGTTCGGCACCGTCCGGGACGATGATCCGTCCATGCGGCAGTACAACACGGCCTACATCGAAATCCCGAAGAAGAACGGAAAAAGTGAGCTTGGCGCTGCCATCGCCCTGAACATGCTCTGCAATGATGATGAGTGGCGGGCGGAGGTTTACTCCTGCGCCAGCGACCGTCAGCAGGCGGCTATCGTGTTCGATGTGGCTGTGGATATGGTGAAGCAGTCCCCGGCACTCAGCAAGCGGATCAAGATCATCCCCAGCACCAAGCGTATGGTGTACCAGCCGACCGGAAGCATCTATCAGGTGCTGTCCAGCGAGGTGGCCACCAAGCACGGCCTGAATGTCAGCGCCTGCATCTTCGACGAGCTTCACACCCAGCCTACCCGCGCTCTGTATGATGTCATGACCCAGGGCAGCGGCGACGCCCGGAAACAGCCGCTATGGTTTTTGTTGACTACGGCGGGTACCGACCGCAACAGCATCTGCTGGGAGGTTCATCAAAAAGCGCTGGACATCATCGAAGGCCGGAAGGATGATCCTCGCTTCTACCCCGTGCTCTACGGCCTGCCGGATGACGCCGACTGGACGGATGAGCGCAACTGGTACAAAGCCAACCCCTCTCTGGATCAGACGATCTCCATCGACAAGGTACGGGACGCATTCCGCAAGGCCCAGGAGACGCCAGCCGATGAGAACATGTTCCGTCAGCTGCGCCTGAACCAGTGGGTCAAGCAGAGTATCCGCTGGATGCCCATGGACAAATGGGATGAGTGCGGCGGCGCTGTTAATGAGTATGAACTGGAAGGCCGCGCCTGCTATGCCGGGCTTGACCTTTCCAGCACCAGCGACCTGACAGCCATGGTGCTGGTATTCCCGCCAAGGGATGACGAAGAGCAGTACATCGTGCTTCCGTACTTCTGGCTCCCCGAGGAAACTATGCAGCTGCGCGTCCGGCGCGACCATGTGATGTATGACAAGTGGGAGCGCCAGGGTTTCATCCATACGACCGAGGGCAACGTGGTGCATTACGGCTTTATCGAGCAGTTCATTACCAAGCTGGGAGAACGGTTCAACATCCGGGAAATTGCCTATGACCGCTGGAACGCCACCATGATGGTACAGACCCTGGAAGACGATGGCTTCAACATGGTGCCCTTCGGACAGGGCTTCCGGGATATGTCGCCGCCGACCAAGGAACTGATGCGCATCGTGCTGGAGCGGAAGCTGAACCACGGCGGGCATCCGGTGCTCCGGTGGAATATGGACAATGCCTTCGTGCGTACTGATCCTGCCGGGAACCTGAAAATCGACAAGGAAAAATCCACGGAGAAGGTGGACGGCGCGGTTGCACTGGTCATGGCGCTGGACAGGGCCATGAAGAACCAGGGCGGCGAATCCGTCTATGATACCCGTGGACTTTTGATTATCTGATGGAGGTGCAGCATGCCCCAAAAACCAAGAAGACCCTGCCGCTATCCCGGATGTCCGGGCTTCTGCGAGCAGGGTCAGGTGTTCTGTAAGGATCATATGGAATGGAGCAGCGACAGGCTGCGCGGCGGTGCCGATGCCCGCGGGTATGACAGCCGCTGGCGTAAGGCCCGCACTCTCTTCCTGAAGCAGCATCCGCTGTGTGCCTTCTGCCAGGCGGAGGGCAAGGTCGTGCCCGCAACGGTGGTGGATCACATCATTCCGCACCGGGGAGATCAAAGGCTGTTCTGGGATCAGAGCAACTGGGAGCCGCTCTGCAAGGGATGCCATGATAAGAAGACTGGAAGCGGACTGTAAGTTTATCCCTTGTTTCGTATTCCGCTGTTGCTGGTTCCGCGAACCTCTTCATGATAGAAGTAATCCACGATGGTCGGATGCCCCTGAGGCACACGTTCATAGGGCGTTTCATTATCGACGAAGCGGCAGTTATGCTTTTTAGCCATCTCTTCAGCCTTCTTTTCAAGGGCCTCGAAATAGCTGCGGTTTTTCCTGTTATAGATTTCCTCGTACAGCGGGAGAAGCTCAGGATACTTTTCGGCGATATAACTCATGATACCAGCCTTGAACCCGCCGCGCAGATTCAAGTTTTCCAGCCAGATCAGGTCGCACTGATCCTTAGCCCGTTCAAAGATGGCTTCGATATCCGTGATCCCGGGGAATACAGGAGAAATAAAGCAGACAGTGCGGATCCCCGCGTCATACACCTGCTTCATGGCGGCAAGTCTTCTCTCGATGCTGACCGCTGAATCCATATCATCCTTAAAGGCTTCATCCAGCGTGTTTACCGACCAGGAAACGGTCAGCCGGTTCCGCTTGTTGATTTCCCGCAGCAGTTCCAGATCCCGCAGGACGAGATCGGACTTGGTGCAGATCAGGATATCCGAGCCGCTGTCTTTCAGCTGCTCCAGCAAAAGCCTGGTCTTCCCGAATTTCTCTTCCAGCGGATTGTAGCCGTCCGTAACCGTCCCGACGATCACCTTCTGCCCGGCATATTTCCGGGGATTGGTAATGGCCGGCCATTCCTTTACATCCATAAAGGTGCCCCAGTCTTCGGTATGCCCGGTAAACCGTTTCATAAAGCTGGCGTAGCAATACCGGCAGGCGTGCGGACAGCCCACATAGGGGTTGACGGAATACCCGCCCAGCGGAGCGTTCGACTTGGTCATGATGCTCTTCGTCTGTACAAATCCTACTTTGATTTCCGGCTGTTCCATGCTCTCTGCTCCTCCAGTACATGATTGAATGCTTCCGGCAGTTCCTGGATCATCTGTTCCTCTCCCATGATGGGAAGGAGATCTTCTTTCCAGAAGACGGGGATGTTTATCCTGTGCGCCTGTTCTGTCAGGGAATATGCCCACGCGGGCTCAGTATGAACCTTCTTGCTCTGCGCTCCGGTCATGGTGCCGACGACAACCCATCCGATGCAGGACAGATCGGCAACGCCGGGGTCATCAAACAGCGGCTCGAAGGTTACGTGATAATGCTTTGCTTTCACGTTTTCTCGCAGCGCATCGATGCGCCAGAGCTCCGCTTTTCGGGTCACCGTCACACCGAACCAGGCGTTGTCCAGGTCGGTGCGGATATCCAGCAGATCAGGCCGCTTGCTGAGGAAAAGGAACTGATGCTGCGGATTCTCCCGGATCTTTGCGAATACCTCATCCCGCCACTCCGGTTTCCAACCCGCCAGGTCGCTCATGCCCGTCAGCAGGAAGTTCTGGGGACGGGGCTTGTCCATCATCCGCAGCTTTCCAGGAAAGAACTCCGGTTGAGAAAAGTCGTCGATCATGTGATATCGCTTCACATTGTTCCGGGCGTAGCAATATGGGCAGCCCACGGTACAGCCGATTACCAGGTTCATGTTCTGGATCAGATCTTTGATGCATACGCTCATGACTTCAGCTTCTCCTCCAGATTCTTCTGTATCCGCTGCAGGGATTCCTCGAACTGCCTGATCTCATTATCCGTGAAACCCTTGTAGTACAGCGCACCCATCTGATCGGAAACGGCGTCATAATCGGCCCGCAGCGCCTTCGCCTTGTCGGTCAAAAAGAGTAGTGTCTTGCGCTTGTCCCGGCTGTCCGATTCCCTGCGGATCAGCCCCTGCCTCTCCATGCGCTCCAGCATGGTGGTCAGGGAGGTAATGGCAAGACCGCACTTGTCAGAGATCGTTTTGATCGGCACACCGTCCTGCTGCCAGAGGACATACAGGATCCGTCCCTGCGCGCCGTTGAAGGCGTCAATGCCTTTCTCGGCCAGCACCTTTTCAAAGATGCGGTCGCCAAGCTGCTTGATCTTCGTGACCAGGAAACCACCGTTCGTAACCATCACAACAACTCCTACATAGTAGTACTCTATGATTCTACCATATAGGAGCTTTTCTGTCAATGAAAATTAACAAGGAGTGAGATCTGCATGAAAAACCCCTTCACCGCTCTCTTCCGTGCGCGGGACAAGCCCCAGGATAGCGTCAGCGCTGCTCCTACCTTCTACTTCGGCACCAGCGGTTCCGGCAAGGCAGTCAATGCCCAGACAGCAATCCAACTTTCCACGGTGTATGCCTGTGTCCGAGTGATCTCGGAAACGGTCGCCAGCCTGCCACTGGGTGTATATGAAGCCAAGGAGGATGGTAACCGCAAGGCCACTGAGCATCCGCTGTACCGTCTGATCCATGACGAGCCTAACAGCGAGATGACATCCTTTGTGCTGCGGGAGGTCATGCTGGCGCATCTGCTTTTGTGGGGCAACAGCTACTGCCAGATCATCCGCACAGGCCGGAACAAGATCACTGGTCTATACCCCCTGCTGCCGGACAAGATGGCTGTGGATCGGGATAAGAACGGCATCCTGACCTATACCTATATGACCAATACCGGCCAGACGGTGGTGCTGTCTCCTGAGGATGTGCTTCATATCCCCGGACTCGGCTTTGATGGTGTCATGGGCTACAGCCCCATTGCGCTGGAGAAGAATGCTATCGGTCTGGGCATCGCTTCCGAAGAATACGGCAGCAAGTTTTTCTCCAACGGCGCACGCCCTTCCGGTATCCTGACACACCCGAACACCGTAAAAAACCCAAAGGCACTGCGAGAAAGCTGGAACGCAGCCTACGGCGGATCATCCAACGCGAATCGGGTGGCCATTCTGGAAGAAGGCATGAAGTTTGAGCCCATGGCCGTGCCAAACAATGAAGCGCAGTTCCTGGAAACCCGAAAGTTCCAGGTGGATGAAATCTGTCGGATCTTCCGGGTGCCGCCTCACCTGGTCGGTGATCTGGAGCATGCCACATTCTCAAATATCGAGCACATGAGCATCGACTTTGCCGTTCACACCATTCGCCCCTGGCTTGTCAGAATCGAGCAGGCCATGAACCGCGCCCTTTTCACCGATCAGGAGAAGGGGCGCTTTTATGTGCAGTTCAATATCGACGGCCTGATGCGCGGTGACTACAAATCTCGGATGGAGGGCTACGCTATCGCCCGCCAGAACGGCTGGATGTCCGCTAATGACATCCGGGCGCTGGAGAACCAGAATCCCATCCCAGCGGATCAGGGCGGCGACGCCTATCTTGTCAACGGCAACATGATCCCCATTACCACTGCTATGAAGCAGCAGACCGACGATGCCAACAGGCAGACTCAGCCTGAAAGAAGGGAGCGGATGCAGCCTTGATTGTTCCCAGCCTGATCGTCATTGCCGCACTCGTTTTACTCAGCATCCTGCTGATGATTGCCATCGGCTGGACGCATCGACATTAAGGAGGAATTCGCTATGCGACATTTCTGGAACTGGGTCAAAAACGATGATGAGACCCGTACCCTGTATCTGGAAGGTGTGATTGCCGAGGAATCCTGGTTCTCCGATGATATCACACCCGCGATGTTCAAGGAGGAGCTTTTCTCCGGAAACGGCCCCATTACCCTGCACATCAATAGCCCTGGCGGCGACTGCATTGCAGCCAGTCAGATCTACACCATGCTCATGGATTATCCTGGCGATGTCACCGTGCAGATTGACGGCATGGCAGCATCTGCAGCCAGCGTCATTGCCATGGCGGGCACCAGGGTGTGCATGAGTCCCACCAGTATGATGATGATCCACAATCCCTTCACCATGGCCATGGGTGACACCGAGGAAATGCGGAAGGCCATCCAGTTGCTGGACGAGGTGAAGGAAAGCATCATCAATGCGTACCAGATCAAGACGGGCCTCAGTCGGGATGAGCTCTCAAAGCTCATGGACGGCGAGACCTGGATGAACGCTCTGAAGGCCAAGGAGCTCGGCTTCTGTGATGAGGTGCTCTATACCGGAGCCCTGGATCTGCCCGACAACGTGTCGGGTTTTTCTTTTGGTCGCCGGGCTGCAGCCGCCTGTCTCATGAACCGGGTGATTGCCACCCTGCCCAAGCCGGAACCGGCGCACCTGCCTGATCCGGAACCAACCCCTGAACCCGTTACCCCTGACAACCGAGTGAAAGCGGCAGACCTGATGAAAAGGCTGTCGCTTTTGAAATGATAAGGAGGATACACCTATGAATCAGATTCTTGCTCTGCGTGAAAAGCGCGCTAACCTGTGGAACCAGACCAAGGCCTTCCTGGACAGCCATCGCGGTGAAGACGGCATGGTCTCCGCTGAAGACAACGCCACCTATGAAAAGATGGAGGCCGATGTGGTTGCCCTCGGCAAAGAAATCGAGCGTCTGGAGCGTCAGGCCGCGATCGACCGTGAGATGGATCAGCCCACCGCCGCGCCTCTGGTTTCCCGTCCCACCACTGCCACTGCTCAGAAGCAGGGCCGCGCCTCCGATGAGTACCGGAATGCCTTCTGGGGCATGATCCGGAACCGCTCTGCCAGCCCTGCCGTCATGAACGCCCTGCAGATCGGCACTGATTCCGAGGGCGGCTATCTCGTGCCGGATGAGTACGAGCGCACCCTGGTGCAGGGCCTTGAGGAGGAAAATGTACTGCGCTCCCTGTGCACCGTCATTCAGACCAGCTCCGGCGACCGGAAGATCCCGATTGTGGCTTCCCATGGTACCGCTTCCTGGGTGGATGAGGAAGGCACCATTCCCGATAGCGATGACTCCTTCGGTCAGATCTCCATTGGCGCTCACAAGGTAGCCACCATGATCAAGGTGTCTGACGAGCTCCTGCAGGACAGCGTTTTCGATATCGAAAACTACATCTCTGCCGAGTTCGCCCGTCGCATCGGCGCTGCCGAGGAAGAGGCCTTCATCAATGGCAATGGCACCGGCAGGCCCACTGGTCTGCTGCATGCTACCAACGGCGCGGGCACCGGCGTGACCACTGCTGGTACTACCATCGTTGCCGATGAGATCTTCGATCTGGTGCACTCCATCAAGAGCGTGTACCGCAAGAAGGCGGTCTTCCTGCTGAACGACAGCACCGTAAAGGCCATCCGGAAGCTGAAGGATGGCCAGGGCCAGTACCTGTGGCAGCCCGGCCTGAAGGAGGGTCAGCCCGACACCCTGCTCAACTACCGCCTGGTCACTTCTCCCTATATGCCGGAGATCGGCGCTGGCAAAAAGGTGATCCTGTTCTGTGACTTCAAGTCCTACTGGATCGCTGACCGCCAGGGTCGTTCCTTCCAGCGTCTGAATGAGCTCTTCGCCGTTACCGGTCAGGTCGGCTTCCGCGCTACGCAGCGTGTGGATGGCCGTCTGGTGCTGGCTGAGGCCATGAAGTGCCTGGCTGTGAAGGCTTGATAACCCCAACCGACCATGGGAGCCATCTGAACGCGGGTGGCTCCCATTCCTTTGAAGGAGGGACATCCTATGGCGAACACCTATAATTCCAAGAACTATTTTGCTCACGGCGGCGAACAGCTGGTGATCGGCGGCAAGCTGACCTTTCTGGACGGCGCGGAGGTCGAGAATTTTCCCGGCAGCGCCAACGGAAATTCCGCTTCCGGCACCGCTCCTTATGTGGCTGACAGCGAGGCGACCACCGTAGCCGCCCTGAAGGCAGACTTCAACGCCCTGCTGGCTGCGCTGCGCACCGCCGGAGTGCTGTCCGCGACAGCGCCTGCCGCGACGGAGCCTGAAACCACTGACCCTGAAACGCCTGCCGAGGGAACTGAGGGCGGTGGTTCCTGATGATCGTCACCGTCGATGAGGTCAAAACCCATCTGCGCATTCAGCACGATGAGGAGGACGACTACATCGAAAGCCTGATCAAGCAGGCGCAGACCGCCGCCGAGGATTACTGCCGGGTTTCCTTTGAGGAACCTGACGAGGATGGAAATGTGCCGGAAGCACCGGAACCCGTCCGTCTGGCGGTCATCCTCATGACCAGCTTCTACTATGAAAACCGGGACATCCCGGACATGACCACTTATAAGGCGACTCGGATGGCCTTTGACAGTCTGCTGTATCCGTACCGCGATCCGGAAAAGATGTTCTGACGGAGGTGACGCTGCATGCGCGGTTATAAAAACTTCGACAGCGATCCGCATCCCGGAGACCTGCGTCACATGATCGAGATCGGATACACCGAGAACCAGATCAATGAAAATGGCTATCCGGAACCTACGGATGTGGTGGTATGCCGCGTATGGGCCGCTGTGACGGACGCCGGAAACCAGCACTACCGCAGCGCCGACGTCATGAACACCGAAGCCGTCATCAACTTCACCATCCGGTACCGGGAGGACATCAAGCCCGGCATGTGGGTGCGCTTTCAGGGAGATAAATGGAACATCTCCACTCTGGGCGAGTACAGCTTCAAGCGCACCTATCTGGGCCTGAAGGCTTCCATTGCCAAGGGGGTGAGCGGATGAAACAGGTCAACGCGGCGCTCAAGGATATCGGCATTCCGGTTTACGCAGGCGTCTGGCGGGCCACTTCGCCCAACCAGAATCCGCCCGTGCAGTACTGCGTCTATTCCACGACCACCACGGAAGCCAGCCACCATGACGATCATGTGACCAGCCTGCGCACCTATGTATACCTGAACCTGTGGAGTGACATCGATCCGACCGATATGGCGAATACGATCCGGCAGGCCATGTACGCCTACGGCTTCTTCATGGTGGAGGAATCTGACAAGGGCTACAATCAGCCAGCCTACGACACGGCCACCCGGCAGTACACGGTACAGTGGACATGGTGCTGGAGGGAGGATGTGGACTATGGCAATTGAACTGAGGGGTTTTGATGATCTCCAGAACGACATGGTGAACATGGCCTATGCGCTGGATCAGGGGCCGGGCGTAAACCGTGCCCTGAAGGCGGGCGCTGTGCCCATTGAGGAGCAGATGCTTCACAATGCCAGCACCGACCCGAAGATCATCACGGACGCCCTGCACTCTTCCATCCATACGGGCAAGGTCAAACAGAAGCGCGGAGGCGGCAAGCAGATCACCATCGGTGTCCACCACTCAGAGAACGGCGCGTACTACGCCAACCCTGTGGAGTTTGGACACGGCGGGCCTGCTCCGGCCCCCGCGCATCCTTTTGTGCGGCCTGCCTTCGACACCCGGGCCGATGAGGCCTTTTCCGAAATCAAGCGCGTCCTGCGGGACGAGCTCAAGAACCGATGAATTGGAGGTAAATCATTATGGCTAATACTCCTGCTGCTTCTCCGACTGTTTCTTCTACGGTCGGCCTGAAGAATATGGTGATCGCCCCACTGACGGTCGACACCGAGGAAACCCTGACCTATGGCGATCTGCAGCTGGTGGCTGGCGCGATTGAAGCCAGCATCACACCTGAGAACGCCGACCCGGACATCCAGTACGCTGATGACATCGAATTCGATGTGCTGTATCCCGATCCTGAGCTCACCTTCACCACGAAGATGGCGGATATTCCGCTGGCCATCCAGGAGAAGATCTTCGGCAACCAGATCGATGACAACGGTGTCCTGATCCGCTCTTCCACGGACAAGCCTCCGTACTTCGCCGTGGGCTTCAAGAGCGAAAAGTCCAACCACAAGTTCCGCTATGTGTGGCTGTACAAGGTGCGGGCCAAGCCCCTGACCGAGAACTACGCCACCAAGGAGGGCACCACGATCACCCGCCAGACGGGCGACGTGGAATGGACTGCCATCAAGCGCACCAATGACGGGCGCTACCAGGCGGTCGCCGACGAGGGCGAGAACGGCTTCACGGCTGAGAAGGGTGAAACCTTCCTGCAGTCCGTGTATACACCTGTGATCACACCGCCCACCCCGTAATCATCACCCCGCTGCCGCACGGCCATGACGCTGTGCGGCAGCTACTTTTGAAGTTTTGGAGGTAAGAATATGATCACCTGTACGCTCGGTGAAAAGAAATACACCGTAGACTTCGTTTCCGGCAGGGCCCTGCGCGAAATGGAGCCCGCTTCCAAAATGTACGGCAGGCTGGTACGCCTGTCCCAGGATGCGACTGAGGGCAAGGATGTCTCCCAGGAGCAGCTGACCGTGACGGATGCCCTGGACACCATGGTGAAGTGGTTCTGCATCCTGTTCAACAACCAGTTCACCCCGGATGAGGTCTACGACAACTATCCCGCCGACCGCCTGATGCATGACATCGCGCTGGCGCTGATGGCCACCCAGACCCAGACCACGGAGGTGCTGGACACTTTCCCTACGATTCCGGCGGTGCAGGAAGCGGAGCAGATTCTGGCGGAGGCGGAGAATCCGGAAGTGACGATCCCGCAGGAAGCCTGACCCTGCCGGAATACATCTATGCCACCTACAACGAACTGATGAAGAACGGCTGGCGGATGAAGGAAATCGATGAAATGGACATGCTGGGCTTCCTTCGCCTGCGGGCATGGGACGCCACACGGGAGCAGGAAAAGAAAAAGCCCCGGCAGTGCTTCATTGACGAAGTCTGGCCGGGCGTGAAACCGGGATGATGCAGACCGAAAAACTGGAATTTTACTGCGTCAGCCTGTCAATAGCTTCTTCTATTGTCCCGACAAAAAACACATCCCTGCCTTTGTTACTCTCATAAATGAAGTCATGGAGCGGCTTGCTCGTGTAATGGGAATAATCCCCGTAGATGGCAATACGTCCACCGTAATTGATGTACTTCTGCAAGATTTCTCCAGCCAGACCGCTGCTAAGAATAAAGAAATCCTCAGCGACCAACTTTTTGCTGATAGCAATGTTTTTTGTTCCAATATCATACTTTGCCGTCATCAATACATCCAAAGCGGATTGAGCATCAGTTATTACAGTATCATCGCTATTAATGATGGCACAGATTATCCCGTTTTTCTTGATCTTTGTTATTGTCATATTGATCCTCCCAACAAATCCCGAGTTATCGAGCCGAAGCTCCTAACCAGTATTCTACCATTATCCCTGAATCTCCTGCAATCAAAGAGAGGTGAACTTTTATGGCTGAAACCCTGCGCGAACTGGTGGTCGCGCTGTCGCTGGATTCCAGCAATTTCTCGCGCAATATGCGCACCATCAACCAGCAGATCAAGGAAGCCGAGTCCACCTTCCGTCTGGCCGGGGCTGGTGTACAGAACTACGAAAAGACCATCGCAGGCACGGAAGCCAAGCTGTCCATGCTGGGACAGAAGCTTACCCAGCAGCAGCGGGCTGTGGAACAGTACAGCCGGGCGCTGGTGGCGGCGAACGATAAGCTGAAGGAAAACTACGACCGGCATCAGGACTACACCCAGCGGCTGGAGCAGGCAAAAGCCCGGCAGGAAGACCTGCGCTTCGAGGTGGAAGCGGCCACCTACGCCTATGAGAATTACCGTGATTCCCTGGGCGAAACGGACTCCGCCACCATCGCCGCCAAGCAGAATCTGGAGCGGTACCAGGAAGAATACGCGGATGCCACCGCCGAGGTCACCAAGCTGGAGGGTCAGGTCAAGGCCCTGCAGAAAACCATGCAGAACAGCGCGGACGCTGTCAGCAAGGCCACCACCGACCTGAACAACGCCAAAGCCGCTGTGAAGGACACGGAAGCGGAAATCCGCAGGCTGACGGAACAGCTGTACCGGATGCAGTCCGCATGGACACAGGCAGGCGAATCTCTGACTGCTATCTCCAAGAAATGTGAGACGATCTCCAAAGCCATGACCAAGGCCGGAAAATCCCTCACGACCCACGTCACGGCTCCCATCACGGCACTGGGCACCGCCGCCATCAAGGCGTCTGTTGATTATGAATACGCCTTTGCCAACGTTCGAAAGACTGTGGATGCCACCGAAGAGGAATATGACCGCCTGTCTGATTCTGTCAAGCAGATGAGCACGGAGGTTGCCGCTTCTGCTGAGGATATCGCGGAGGTCATGTCCATCGCCGGACAGCTGGGTATTGAGAACGAGCACCTGGCCGATTTCACCCGCACCATGATCGACCTGGGCAACAGCACGAACATGGTCGCTGCAGATGCTGCCAGTGAAGCAGCCAGGTTTGCCAATATCATGGGCATGAGCCAGAACGAGTTCCAGAACCTCGGCTCCACCCTCGTTGACCTCGGCAACAACTACGCCACCACCGAATCGGAGATCATGAGCATGTCTCTGCGTTTGGCTGGCGCGGGCAGGCAGGTCGGTCTTTCGGAAGCACAGATCCTGGGCTTTGCAGCAGCCCTGTCCTCTGTCGGCATCGAGTCACAGATGGGCGGTTCCGCGTTCTCAAAAGCCCTGATCAAAATGGAGGTCGCCGCCGCAACGGGCGGTGAAGCGCTGGAGGACTTCGCCCGCGTCTCCGGGATGAGCGCATCCCAGTTCAAGGATCTGTGGGAGCGGGATGCCGCTTCCGCTTTCCAGGCGTTTATCGTGGGCCTTTCCAAAATGGATGAGGAAGGCGTCAGCGCCATCAAAACCCTGGATGATATCGGCATCGCTGAGATCCGGCTCCGTGACACCCTGCTCCGTGCGACAAACGCATCGGAGCTTTTTAATAAGACGCAGGCCACTGCCAACAAGGCATGGAGCGAAAATGCCGCCCTGACCAATGAAGCCAACAAGCGGTATGCCACCACCAAATCCCGCCTGACCAACCTGAAGAACACAGCGCTCATGTTCGCCCGTCAGATTGGCGATGACCTGAATCCGACCATCCAGCAGATCATCGACAAGGCCAACGCCCTGCTGCAGAAGTTCCTCTCTCTGGACAAGACCCAGCGGGAATCCATCGTGAAATGGGCCGCGTTTGCCGCCGCTGTCGGCCCCGTCGTGCTGGTTTTGGGCAAGGTCGTAGGTGCGGTCGGTACCGTCACCGGAGCCCTGGGAAAGACCTTCACGGCTATTGGTAAATTCTCTGCTTCCGTCTCCATGGCAGGCGGCGGGATCGGAGGCTTTGTGAAGGTACTGGCTTCCTCCAAGGTGGCCATGGTCGCTCTTGCCGCTGCGCTGGTCTATGGCGCGGTGAAGCTGGTGGACGTTGCGTCCGGAGCGAAAGCCGCCCGTGAAGCACTGGAAGGCATGGCAAAGACCGCCAAGTCCTGGAAGGAAACCGCCGCAGAAACCTTCTACGGAAGCAGCCAAGGCCTGTCCTTCTTCGGCATGAGCAAGGACGACTTCAAGCGGGCCACCGGTAACAGCCGCGAATGGCTGAACGGACTGCTGGATGTCTGGTCGGACGGCAAGAAGGAAACCAACGAGATCGTTTCAGAATGGACGGAATCCTTCAAGAGCCTGACCGCCAGCACCCGTGAGGAGCTCACCAGCCTGAAGGAAACTGCCGACAATGCCGGATATACCTCCGTGTCCGCACAGCTGCAGGCCGACATCGACACCTTGGACTCCATGGATAAGGAGATCGCCCGGCTGCTGAAAAAGAAGCAGAACCGGAAGCTGTCGGAGCGTGATAAAGTCCGCCTGCAGGAACTCATCGACACCCGCGAGGCCATCGAGGTCAAATACCACCTGTCCGCCGCCGACACAGACGGCTTCGACACCATCCGAAACAAGGTGGAAGCCGAAGTGGCCCGTGCGGAAGCCCGTGGGCAGGAAGTCAGCGCCACCGTGTATGAAAACGCCATGGTGGCTGCTGCCGAGGGCATGTCCGCTGTCAATTCCTCTCTGGATGAACAGTACGACAAGGAATACGCCCTGATCCAGCTGATTGAGAACAACGCGGAACGCCAGCAGGCGCTGGATGCCCTGAATGCAAAGTACAACAGTGACCGCCGGGCCGCTGCCATGGAATACGCCCAGCTGATGGCCGATGTCGTGATGCCCGTCTGGCAGCAGGACGATATCCAGACCGCAAAAACACAGGTCGGCGACCTGATGCAGCTGCTCCGGCAGTACAGCGCGGCTTCCACCGATGCCGAGAAGAAGTCCTTCCTGCCGCAGCTGAACCAGCTGACCTCCAGCATGGACGAGGGAGCGTTGACGGAATATGTCGCGCTGCTGACCCAGATCCAGTCCCTGCTGGACAGCGGAATGTCGGAATCCGAGGTGCAGGCCATGTTCCCGGATATTGATTTCTCCTCCGCGCTGGAGCAGCTGGCCGCAATTCAGACCTACCTGAACCAGAACAAATGGGACACCAACCTGACCAGCCTGAACGAGATGTTCGGTGAGGCTGTCGGCGAAGAAGTCCTGAAGATCACCACCGATCTGGACATGACCGGAGCGCAGGCCCGCTGGGATGAATGGGCCAGCAATCCCGGCGCGATCACCACGGATGCGGTCATTCAGGGATATACGGAAGCGGAGAACGCGACCAAACAGCAGCCGTTGGTGGATGCCTTTGTGGCGAAGTATACCGAGCAGCCGGAAGGCGCGGACAAGTCTTCGCTTACGCCTGCCGGGCTGGTGGCCTATGTGCAGACCTATGCGGAAGCCACCACAGGCACTGATGTATCCGGGCTGAATCCCACCAATGTGACCGCCATGGTCAGTGCCTACAAGGAACTGGCATCCGGCACCGATGTCACACAGCTGAAGCCCAGCGAGATCACGGCCTATGTGTTCAAATACCTGGAGGACAACAAGGTAGATACCAGCGGGCTGACGCCGGAAGCGGTGACGGCCTTCGTCATGGCCTATGAGGAGGTCACTGGCGGCGCTTCCACCGCTGCCCTGAAGCCCTCTGATGTAGTTGGCCTGATCACCAAATACGCTGAAGCCGAAAATGTGGATGTGTCTGCGCTGACCTCCGCCCAGGTGGAAGGCATCGTGACCAAGTTCGCCGAGGCGACGGGCTGTGACAAGTCCGAGCTCCTCCGGGAGTTTACCGCTTACATCACGGAATACAAGGAAGCTGCAGGCGTGAAAAAGCCCACCCTGAACATGCAGGTGGGCCTGTCCGGCTATGATCTGCTGGCTTACCGCCGCTGGCTGCGGAACAACAAGGTCGAGGTGGAAGGCGTCGTCCGGCTGAGTGAGGTCTATGAAGACCCCAGCGGTGTGCTGGGTGAATCCGGGGTGAAATACTGGAAGGACGGCGAAGAGATCCCCGTCACAGCGGTCACCTCCGATATGCTCCGCCCCGAGGATGTGGCTATCCTGGATAAGGACGGCACAATGCACATCCTGCTGACCACGGAGATCACCGGCGCACCGGAAGCCATCGCGGAAATGCGGGAGCAGGTTGCCGAGGTGGATCAGCTGGGCATGACCGCAATCGGCACCGCCCTGACGGGCATCATGCCCAAATCCCTGATGGATTATATTGATGCTGCCGAACAGCGGATCAAGAATGCCAAAGGAGACCTGGATCAGTGGTACAACTTCATCTACGGCGGCAACGAAGGCATCATGCGGACGCTGAACCAGTCCATGATCAGCGACTTCGATCCGGAGAATGTGGCCCAGCTTGCCACCTACGTTTCTGAGGTCGTCACCGCCATCCAGAGCGGTCAGGAGGTCGGCCAGGAGGATATTGACAACCTGAAGAAGATCCTGCAGTTCGTGCAGGACTTGGATTCCGTGGGCGTTGGCCAGAATGTGACCGAAGGCATCGCGGAAGGCATGACCGCCGCCGGATGGGATACCAGCGCAGAAACGTTGGCCACCAACCTGGAGACAGCCATTAACTCCGCGCTGATCATTAACAGCCCGTCTGAGCGCATGAAGCCCGCTGGCGAATATGTCGCGGCAGGCGTCGGCGCAGGCATGGGCGGCTATGACTTTTCCACGGATGCAGCGACCCTGGCGACCAATCTGGAAACCGCCATTTCTGCTGCTTTGACCGCTGAATCGCTTACGCCATCCGGGACAGGGGCTATGGCTGGATTGGCTGGCGCTCTGACGGCCTATGACATGAGCGGCGCAGGCACAACGGTTTCTGCCAATGTGAAGAACGCCGTCTCCAACAGTCTGACCGCCACCAGTCTGAAATCCATCGGCACCAATGCCATGGCAGGTCTGAAGGCAGGCATCAGTGCCGGGCGCTCCGGTGTGGTCAGTGCCATGCAGTCCGCTGCCCGCGCTGCCGTGAATGCAGCCAAGAAGGAACTGAAGATCGCTTCTCCTTCGCGGGTGTTCCGGGATGAGATCGGCTCCATGACCATGAAGGGCTTTGGAGAAGGCGTCCTGCAGGAAAGCCGGGTGCAGGCGCGGACAATCCGCAATGCCGCCCGCTTCCTGACGGGTGAAGCCAAGGAAGGCGCGATTGCCTTCGGAAACAACGACAACCGGAAGACCTACAACCAGACGAGCTCCGTCAACCTGTCCGGCAACAATTTCTATGTGCGGGATGAGCAGGATATCCGCTCCCTTGCCATTGAGATCGCCACCCTGACGAAACGCCAGCAGCGAGGCAAAGGACTCCGAATGGCCTGATTTAACTTGACTTTCAGGGCAGTCAGAGTGAGTAATACTGCTACCCCAACGGAAGGAGGAAACGCCATGGGATTCATGATGCAGATCAGGCCGGAGGTGCTGAAAAAGCTCCGGGAGGATTACCCGACCGGATGCCGTGTGGAGCTTGTTCAGATGTTTGAGGAACCGCGCAAGGACATGGTTCCCGGACTGACCGGAGAGGTCATGTTCGTGGATGACGCGGGCGGCATTCATGTCGCCTGGTCGAACGGCTCGACCCTCGCGGCGATCCACGGCATCGACGTCATCCGCAGAATCGACTGATCACAATCAACCGCCAAAGGGCCACCCGTCAAAAGGTGGCCTTTTGACGTATTTGGAGGAATTCTCATGCAGGACTATTTTCTCTGGAATGGGGTGGACTGCCGCACCTACGGCATCCACGTGACGGAGCAGCCACCCATCACCATTCCACTGGAGCGGAGCACCCAGATCAATGTGCCCGGCAGGCCGGGGAGCCTGACGCAGCTGGAAGGCGAAGACGTCTATGACGATATGATTCTGACCGCCACTTGCTTTATCTCTGATCCGGCGCAGATCCCGGCCATCGCCGCCTGGCTCAAAGGCAGCGGCACCGTGACCTTTGGAAACCGAACGGGCGGCTACTACAAAGCGCGGATCGCCAACCAGATCCCTTTTGAAAAGGTGCTCCGGGGCAATCCGCACTGTACCTTTGCGGTCAACTTCCGCTGCTATCCATTCTTCTATGCCGATGCCGCTGCTGACATCACGGTCACCACATCCGGGACGATCATCACGAATCCGGGCAGTGTGTATTCCGAGCCGATCCTGACGGTCACAGGCTCCGGAAACATTACGCTCATGGTCGGTACGACCATCGTGGAACTGGAGGACATCTCCGAGAGTATCGTCATTGACTCTGTACTGCATGAGGCCTATCAGGACAGTACCCTGATGAACGATCACATGAACGGCGAGTTCCCGGTGCTGAAGCCAGGCGTGAATGCCATCAGTTGGACGGGAGCAGTGACGAAAGTGGTCGTAAGGCCTAATTGGCGGTATTTATAACGGATTCTACCTTCCGAAAATCCGAGCTTCGTGCTATATTTGTATTGGTCACAAGACCGACTCTGGGGTGGAGGTAACGATGATGCGGATTGATTTCAATCAGATAGATTCCATGACATTTCCTGGAATGAATAACGGCACTGGAACGATGAGTGCCCGTATGTACAACGATGATTCCTATCGGATCGTTCCGACATCGATCCACCCGGGCGGAAGCATCGGCCCTCATAAGCAGGAGTCCGGCGACGACATGAACTATATCATCAGCGGAACCGGCAAAGCATTTTGTGACGGCGCAGAAGAAACTTTGGAACCGGGAGTCATGCACATCTGTCCGCAAGGGTCAGAGCATTCTATTGTCAATACGGGAGACGAAGATCTGGTCATGCTGACCATCGTGGTGAAGAAATGAGCACATACAGATTTGAGAAGCCTCTGATCAGGGGGACGATGTTAAAAAGGAAAAGCCAGTTCACCGCTTTGGTGGATATTGACGGAGAAGAATTGATCGCTCACATCCCAACGACAAACCGGATCGGCGATGTAGAGAATAAGAATCTGCCGTGTCTCCTGTCATATCATGATGATCCGAAGCGCAAGTTGAAATACGATATCGAGGCAGTGCTGCTTTCCGACGACGATAACTGGATAGGTATCAATCAGATCCTTTCCAACAGACTGGTCGAGTACTTTTTTCATGAGCATGGGCTGGACGAGATCGTATCGGATTTTGACACCCTTCAGCGCGAAGTCAATCTGGGGGTATCCAAGCTGGATTTCAAGGTCGGAGATACCTACGTGGAAGTAAAGACTCCGCTAACAACGATCAATGTAAAGTATGGGAAGGACATCCGGACGCTTCCGCCCAAACCATTTTCTTCAACAGACAGGATGGTAAAGCATCTTAGAGAGCTTGCAGGATCGTTAAAGGATCATGAGAAGGCTGTCTTTCTTCAGGTTTTCCAGTATCGCATCACAGAGAGGAAGGCACGGCTGAGGTCTACGCACTATGAAGAGGTTTCACAAACATTCAGGGAAGCGTCAGAAGCAGGCGTTGAATTCTGGGAGATCCAGATGGATTTCAGGCCGGAAGGCGTAACTCTTTACAGTGTGGTGAGAAGTACAGACTTATAACTCGGGATTTGTGAGGAACAGATATGAAAACAATATATCTGATCGGCGGTACAATGGGCGTCGGTAAAACGACGGTGAGTCAGCAACTGAAAAAGAAGTTGCCGAACAGTGTTTTTCTTGACGGCGATTGGTGTTGGGATGCCGATCCGTTTCAGGTAACAGAAGAAACAAAAGCCATGGTCATGCGCAACATCTGCTTCCTGCTGAATAGTTTTCTCCACTGTACGGCCTATGAAAATATTATTTTCTGCTGGGTGATGCATGAACAATCCATTATTGACGAAATAATCGATAGACTGGACACAGGAGATGCGAGAGTCATAAAGATTTCGCTTATGATCGATGAAACCAATTTGCGCAAAAGACTCTCTGCTGACATCGCCAGGGGGATCCGCAGTAACGATGTAATCGACAGAAGCGTTGCAAGGATCGACATGTATCAAACGCTTGACACCATAAAAGTGGATACAGTCAATAAGAACGTTTATGAAATCGTGAGCGAAATACTGACGCTTTGATATCAACAAATTCCAGTTCCCCGAGATGAATAACAATCCCAGCGTCGCATCACGCGGCGCTTTCTTTTTAGCCTTCTGGAGGTGATACCCCATGATCTGCGTCTATCCAGCCGACTGCGCCGACTTCTCCACCAACGGCAAAGGCACCCTGGTCCCGCTGTCGGCGGAGGTGACGGAAACGCTGAACGGCGAATATGAACTGACGCTGGTGCATCTCATCGATGAAGCCGGAAAATGGCAGCGGCTGGTGGAGGGATGTATTCTCCGCGCTCCGGTGCCTGCCGCCATGACGCCCCGCGTGAACTTCACCGCGCCGGGCGACGACAACCGGACGGAGGTCTGGCGGGTGAATACGGACTTCTCCGGCGCGGAAACGCGGAAAGGCACCCTGCGCCTGCGCTCCGGGCCGGGCACCAAGTACAAGGTGTTGGCGACCTATAAGAACGGCTCCCTTGTGCAGGTCATCTGCAAGACCAACAGCAGCTGGTACGAGGTGACCGCTCCGGACGGAAAGCACGGGTATATGTCCACTACCTATCTGGTGCTGGATCATACGGAAGGCTCCGCATCCGAGGCGACCTCCTCCGTGGTGGAATCCCGGCAGCTGCGGGATCAGCCCTTCCGCATTTATCGGGTGGTTCCGGAGCTCGACAAGATCACGGTCTATGCCCGGCATGTGTTCTATGACCTGCTCGACAATATGATCAAATCCTACAAGCCCTCATCCTCTGCGGTGGGGGCTTCTGTTGTGCAGACGATTTCTTCCTCCTGCCTGTCGGAGCACGACTTCACTTTCTATTCCGACCTGGACAGCCAGGCCGAGGATGTGGAGTTTGAGAACTGCAATCCCGTGGATGCCCTGTTGGGTGAAGGCGGTGTGGTCGAAAAGTATACCGGGGAACTGACCCGCGACTGGTGGGACGTGTATGTGGTGAAGCGCGTCGGCCAGGACAGCAACGTGCAGATCCGGCAAGCAAAGAACCTGCTGGGCATCAGCTATGACATCGACCTGACGAACGTGGTTACCCGCATCATGCCTACGGGCGAGGACGCGGACGGCAACGTGCTGTACCTGCCGGAGCTCTTTCTGGACAGCCCGCTTATCGGCAGTTATACCCATCCGAAATGGATTCATCTCGCCGTATCGGAAGCCAAGGAAAAGACCGACGGCGACGACAAGAAAACCAAGGAACAGTGCTATGCGGAGATGCGCTCCCAGGCTCAGGCACAGTTTGACGCTGGATGCGATACGCCGACCGTCACGCTGAACGTAGACTTCATCAACTGTGCGGACACCGAGGAATACCGGGAGTACGGCTTCCTGCAGAATATCTACCTGGGCGATGCCGTCCGGGTTATCGCTCCTCGCATCGGGGTGTGGGTGTCCATGCGGATGACGCAGTACACCTACGACTGCCTGACGAAGAAATACACCCAGATGACACTCGGTACCGTGGCGGATACGGTGGAAGGCAACGTGATCAGCGCCCGTCAGCTTCCCAGCGGAATCATCACCGGAAGCAAGTTGGCGATCAACTCCGTGGGCACCGGACAGCTGCAGAGCGGCTCGGTCGGCTCCGTGCAGATCCAAATGGCGGCGATTGAAACGGCTCACATCCAGGACGCCGCTATCAGCAAAGCCAAAATCGGTGAAGCAGCTGTCGGAACGGCGCAGATCGAGGATGCTGCCATTGTTCGGGCAAAGATAGCCCAGGGTGCCATCGGATCCGCCCAGATCGACGACGCTTCCATCACCCGCGCCAAGATCGGCGACGCTGCCATCGGTGCAGCCCAGATTGAGGATGGCGTAATCACCTCCGCGAAGATTGGCGCGGGAGAAATCCAGACTGCCAACATCCATGACGCGGCGATTACCACGGCAAAGATCGTGGATGGCGCTGTCAAAAACGCGAAAATCGAAAATGGTGCGATTGACACTGCCAAGATCGCGGATGCCGCCATTACCAATGCGAAGATTGATGGAGCGGCCATCGGCACAGCAAACATTCAGGATGGTGCCATTGTGCGGGCCAAAATCCTCGACGGCGAAATTGTCACCGCGAAGATCGCAGACCTGGCAGTAACCGGAGCAAAGATCGCAGATCTCGCTGTCACGACCGCCAAGATCGCGCAGGCGGCGATCACCAACGCGCAGATCGCCAACGCTGCCGTGGACACGGCGCAGATTGCTCTCGGCGCGATCACCGCCGCCCTGATTGCCCAGGGCGCTGTGGGTACAGCCCAGATCGCGGACGCTTCGATTACGGACGCGAAGATCGTGGAGCTCACCGCCAATAAGATCAACGCAGGCACACTTTCCGTGGAGCGCCTGATCATCCGGGGAAACAACCAGAGCCTGATCTATGCCATCAACAACATGGGCCAGCTGGTTTCGGCAGAGGTTGATACCATTGATGGCTACGTGCTGACCCAAAGGACGATTACAGCGGACAAGATCGTGACGCACAGCATCACAGCCAACGAACTGGCCGCGCATACGATCACCGCCAATGAGATCCTCGCCGGGACGATCACGGGCAATGAGATCGCCGCCGCCACTATTGAGGGCAGCAACATCAAGGCCGGAACGCTGACCACCTCCCATGTGGCGGCGGACTTCGGGCAGACCCTCGATCTGTCCAGCAATACGGGCATCAACCAAACGGTTCAGCAGATCTACGATGATATGGAGGACGCCATTGCCGCCGTCGGAGGCGCGGAGGTCATCGTCGGCACACAGGTCGCCGCTACCAACGCCTGGACAGGGGTAGCCAGCTTCGATGAACTGAAGGACGGACAGACCATCCTGTACTGGCTCCCGTTTGCCGGAACGTCCACGGCGGCTACACTGAATCTGACGCTCAAAGATGGTACGGCCACCGGGCCTAAAAACGTGTATATCAACGGCACCACCCGCTGCACGATGCAGATCGCTGTTGGCAACGTGACCCAGATGACCTACCGGGTCAATACGCCTATCAACGGTTCCGGCAGCTATACAGGCTGGTGGATCACCCGGAACCAGGATACCACCACCAACTACTACGACCGGATCAACTACAAGGCTTCTGTTACGGCGGTCGGCGCGATTGCAGCCGGGCGGCTGGGTGTGTTCAACAGTGCGGGCAAGCTGATGCTGCTGTCCACCACGGCATTTGACGTCACCAAGCCTATTTTGTATGTCGGTACCGCCTATGCCGAGGGCAAGCTGACCCAGAGCAACAACTATATCTCCTGGGGCACCGCCTTCTCGCTGGCCAACACAGTATCTGGTTTTTCCGGCACGGCGGGAGCGACGGTATACATCAAGGGGACGCTCAACGGCTCCATGCTAACGCCTGCTGCCGGGGTACTGACAACGACGGTTCCTACCACCGAGGACGGGTACACTTACATCCTGCTCGGCCTGATGAGCACAGCCACCAACGCCGTACTGGCTCCGGAGCATCCCATGTTCCGATACTACAACGGCGGCTTTAAAACAGTCTCCCAGATTGCCTATGAGGCATTCGTGCAAGCAGATGAAGCCAAAGAAGCCGTTGATAATCTGGAGATCGGCGGCAGGAACTACGTGCTGAATTCCGATACGGAATCCTCCGGTGCGGCTGATCTTATCGGCAGGTACGCCCTGTCGGAACCCATGGCAGCAGACGAGGAGTATACCATCTCTCTGTCTCTCTCCATGGAGGATCTCAGCAGGATCACCGTGCGGACTTCCGGCGGGGATCAGGTGCTGGCCACCATCCGGCTGGATGATGTCACCCTGCAGACCGTGAAGGCAACCTTCACTGCTGCTTATGCCAGCGGCAAAACGCCGGACGACGATCCTAATAATGCGGACATCCTCATTTACCGGGAGCCGACTGGGGACGCTGATCCGGGCACCAGCACCATTCACTGGATCAAGCTGGAGAAAGGCAACCGGGCGACGGACTGGACTGCTGCGCCGGAGGATGGCGAGGCTTCCCTGGAACTGAAGCTGTCCTCCGTCCGCGCTCAGATCAGCACGGAAGCGGACAGCATCCGGCAGGAGGTGCAGGCCACCTACGCTCTGGCCAGCGACATGTCGCAGGTGAAGACGCAGGTCGGCACCCTGTCCCAGCAGTCCGAGAGCAACTTCACCTGGGCTGTGACGAGGATCAATCAGTTGCAGGAAGACCTGACCAACGCCCATGAAGCTACCGAAGAGGAACTGGCCATCTTCCGCACCTACATGTCCTTTGATGAAAACGGGCTGGTCATCGGCAAGACTGGAAACCCCTTCACCTTCCGTGTCGTGAACGACAGGCTGGCCTTCTACATGAACGACACCGAGGTGGCGTATCTGAGCAACAACAAACTGTACGTCACACAGGCAGAAATCCTGTCCAAGCTCATCATCGGTCACTTTGCCTTCGAGCCGCAGACAAACGGCAATCTCTCCTTGATTTATAACGGTTAATGAGGTGATCCCATGGCATCTACAGTATCCTACAGCGCGTCCCTGTGCACGAGGCACTACAATTCATCCTCCAATGCCAAGAACGGATATGCCAGCCAGGAGTTTTATGATTCCAGCTACAACAATGTCGGCATTATCAGCTTCGTCGGCATGAACCTTGCCAACAAGGTGATCACCAGTATCTGGCTGGATATTGACGCTTCAAAAGCAGGCTATGGCGCAGGAAGCACAAAGACCGTTTTCATGCGGAAAGCCAACTACCAGAATGGCATCGCCTCCGGCATTGCTGGTTGGCAGTACACCGGGGATGAGCTTGGTACCTTCGATGGTTCCTTCTACGGGAACTACACCAGTTATTACATCACCGGGGCGCTGTTCAATGCCATGGCGGCATATATTGCTGCAGGCAACAACAGCTTTACGATTTATAACCCGTATCCCAGCGCATCGTCTCAGGGGTATTCCTACAATTACCTGCAGTGGTCAAGCGTGATCATCACGATCACCTATGAGGAAGCTGTGTCTCAGCCGAATGTATCTTCCTCCTCCGTGAACCTGGGCAGCGCCGTGACAATCTACACCAACCGGCAGAGCACCGCGACGACGCACACTTTGCTCTACAGCTTCGGCAGCGCCAGCGGCACCATCGCCAGCAATGTCGGCGCGTCGGTCAGCTGGACTCCACCTTTGTCACTGGCCAGTCAAATCCCAAGCGCCACCAGCGGCATCTGTACGATCACCTGTCAAAGCTATAACGGCGGGACGCTGACGGGTACCCGAACGTGTACGGTAACGTTGAATGTGCCGAGTACGGTTGTGCCGAGCATTTCTTCGGTCACAGTCGAGGATACCAATACAACGGTCGTGTCCAGGATCGCCGCCTTCGTCAAGGGGCTGAGCACATTGTCCGTCGCCATCACAGCGGCTGGTGTGTACGGAAGCACGGTCTCTTCCTACCGCACATCGCTGGATGGCGTGAACTATACGGCGGCATCCTTCACAGCAACCAAGAAGCTGTCTGCCGCCGGGGATATGACGATGACGGTCACGGTTACGGACAGTCGTGGCCGGACGGCAACCTACACGACCACCTTTAACGTGCTGGACTATTCGCCGCCTTCCATCACAGCCTTCTCCGCAGAACGCTGCAACAGTGACGGATCGGCTGCTCAGCTGGACGGCACGAAGGCCCGGTACTCCTTTGCAGGAAAGGTCACCGCTCTGAATAACAAGAATGGTCTTTCCTGCGTGGTGTACTACAAGCTGAAGAGCGCCACTGCCTGGACGACGGCGGAGCAGATGGCCATCACCAGCTATACGCTGAGCGCCACCAACAAGCTCCTGTCCCAGACCTTTGATGCGCTGTACAGCTACGACCTGAAAGTGCGGCTGACGGACTATTTCTACTATGTGGAGCAGGCGGTCAGCATTGGCACCAAGGGGGTCATCCTGGACTTCATGGCGGACGGCACCGGGATCGGCATTGGGAAGGTGGCTGAAACTTCCGGGTATATCGACTGTGGCTGGCCGCTGAAGCTGAGCTCCGCATTGGCGGTTGCCTACGGCGGCACGGGAGCCACATCGGCGGCGAGCGCCATAGCCAACCTGGGCGGTGTGAAGAAAACCGGGGACACGATGACAGGCAATCTGAACATTTCCGGCTACCTGTATCCGTCTCTGCTCCTGCTTCCAACCTACAACGACACCACCAACCGGACGGTGTTTGAGGGCAGCTACGCTGGCGCTTCCTCCTTTGCCGCGTGGGAGGACAGCACGGGCAACAACCGCCGGATGCTGGAGGTTCGCACGAAGGCTTATCAGAACAGTCTCGACTGGGCTGTGCTTCTGCGGGTCTGTGACGCGGGCACCTGGGGCAACTACCGTGTGTTCCATTCCGGCATGGTTTCCGGTGTGCCCGTGGCCAATGGCGGCACAGGGGCCACCACCGCCGCAAACGCCCGGAGCAACCTTGGCACAAACAACGCGGCGAATATCACCACAGGTACACTTCCGGCGGCGAGACTGCCGTTCAAGTATGCCTATGGCTCCACGTCCATCAACGGTTCCAGCGCTACCTATGTGGATTACTCGTCTGCGGGCTTCACCTCAACTCCCGTGGTTCTGGTGACCTATTCTACGACGTCGGGCAACTGGTCGGGCGACAACGGCGCGATCAAGGTGCACAGCAAAACGACCAGCGGATGCTATATCGTTGTCGGCGGCAACTTCAGCACAAGCCGTAACGTTGACTGGTTTGCTTTCGGTGTATGAAAAAGGAACCCGCTCTTTGATGACGGGTTCCCATGTGCAGTACTGCTTCATTCAGTTTCCATGACAGTGATGTTCAGCGCAGTGATCGTGTCCGCAATCACCATCATGATGCTGATGGTGATCACAATGTGCATCCGGATCATATTCCAGATGGCCCTCTGCCAAAGCCTGCGCTGCCTTATCGGCATCGCCTTGAACTCCGGCATACAGCTGGATGCCAGCATCTGCCAGAGCCATCTGAGCGCCCATCCCGATGCCTCCGCAGATCAAAGCATCCACCTGTGCCGCCTGCAGGAATCCTGCCAATGCGCCATGGCCGCTGCCGTTGGTATCAACAATTTGCTCATGGACAATCTTTCCATCCTCTGCATCATAGAGCTTGAATTGTGCCGTATGGCCGAAGTGTTGGAAGATTTCTCCGTTTTCATAAGTGACTGCGATTCTCATTGCGCTGCTTCCTTTCTTTGAAATGTCCTTTGGAATCGGAATAGTTGCTGGATTGAATTCACATGCCCCGCCAACAATCAGGAGCCTTTTCCCATGGACAAGGGCATCCGCCACCTTGTGTCGTGCGCTCTCATAAATGGCAGTAACCGTGGTACGGGCAACATTCATCCGAAGGGCACAGGCTTCCTGTGTGAGCCCTTCATCATCCAGTAAGCGTAAGGCTTCGAACTCATCTACCGACATTCGTACCTGCTCGTCAGGATTGATATCGTCCGGAGAAAAACTGCGGTACAAAGGCAATTGCTCAATCCGACGGCATCTTACAGGCCTGGGCATACAGAACTCCTTTCTGACTTATGTCAATAACAATTATAATCTTTTTATCGACTTATGTCAATTATGAAATAGCTATGATGCATTATCACTCTCGGGATCAGCCCGCTTCCGATTCGGAGGCGGGTTTTTCTATATCAAAATGATTGGAGGAAACGACTATGCGGAACTTTTCTATCGATCTGATCTGGGCGAAGATCCAGATCGCCATCACGGCCATCGGCGGATGGCTGGGTTACTTCCTTGGAGGCATTGACGGCCTGATGATTGCTCTCATGATCTTTATGGCGCTGGATTATGTGACCGGGGTCATGTGCGCGATCATCGACAAGAAGTTGTCTTCTGCCGTGGGCTTCAAGGGCGTCTGCAAAAAGGTGCTCATCCTGTTCATGGTGGGCATTGCGAACATCGTCGATCTGCATGTGATCGGCTCCGGCAGTGCTCTTCGTGGAGCGGTGATTGCCTTCTACCTCTCCAACGAGGGCCTGAGCCTGCTGGAGAACGCGGCCTACATCGGCCTGCCTATCCCGGACAAGCTGAAGGCCGTTCTGGAGCAGCTGCACAACCGGGATGAGAAGGAAGGCAAAGACGACCAGGGCGACGGCGAATAACCGCCGCCCTTTTCCCATTTGGAGGTGACGAAAATGTCTGATAGAATCAATACGCCGTTCACCAATGAGCACTTTGCAGACTGGTGCCAGAAAATGGTCGGTCAGCCTTACTGGTACGGTACCTGCGTCTACAAGGCCACCAACAGCCTGCTGTCCCGAAAGAGCAACCAGTATCCATCTTCTTATGCTTCCGGCCGCATGTCCCGTTATAAGCAGGACATTGCCAACAAGGCTGTCGTGTCCGACTGTATCGGCGGCTGCAAGGGCTACGCCTGGACAAACGGCGGTCAGGGTGTGCTGGAAGCTATCGGGACGGATAAAACCATCACCAGCAAGTACGGCTCTAACGGGTGTCCGGACAAAGGCGCGAACAGCATGTTCTCCTGGGCAAAAAAGAAAGGCATGGAATGGGGCACCATCGACACCCTGCCGGAGATCCCTGGTCTGGCGCTGTACAAGGACGGTCACGCTGGATACTACGTTGGCAACGGCTATGCTGTGGAGTGGCAGGGCTTCAGCTGGGGCTGCGTGAAGACGCAGGTAAAGAAACGGCCCTGGACACACTGGTACAAGCTGCCGTTTATCGATTACGGCGATACCAGCGGCGCACAGATCGCTGTTGAGGCGGTCACCGTGTACACGTTGGGCAGCAGGCTGCTGAAGAATGGTTCCACCGGGGCCGATGTCAAAGCCCTGCAGGAACTGCTGAACCAGCTGGGTGCCGTCCTTGAGGTGGACGGCCAGTTTGGCAGCAAGACGGAAGCCGCCGTGAGAGCTTTCCAAAAGAAAGCAGGGATTAAGCAGGATGGCAAGTACGGTGATCAGACCCATGCCGCCCTGATGGCCGCTGTGGCGGAGGACGATGCCGGGCAGCAGGCCATGACGGAAACACAGCCTGAACCGGAGCAGGAACAGCCCGTCGCCGGGCAGACCACCATCCGGGTGCTCATCAAGTCCTCTGGCGGGAAGGTCAACATCCGCACGGGCAACGGCACCAGCTACAGCCGCATCACCGCTGTCGCACCGGGCACAACACTGGAGTACGTGGCCAGCGCCTTCAACGGCTGGCAGGCCGTGAAGATCGGAAGCCAGGTCGGATGGGTTTCCGGGGAGTACAGCGAGATCACAACCGAATAAACGATTATGGGGTTTTGCCTTCGGGCAGAGCCCCAACTTTTTTATTATCCCGGTTGCCAAACCGGCTATTTTTGTCCTGTGGGTTCTGAAGGAGATGAACGATACATGCTCCTTCAGATTGGAGCATTCCATGACAGAAAATCAGAAGCGGCGGATCACTCTGATGCGTCAGAATCACATAGGCTACGCTGCAATTGCCAATGAACTGAAGCTGCCGTTGAGTACAGTGAAAGCCTTTTGCCGTAGGAACAGCCTGCAGGCCGGAGATCTGGCAGGTGACACACAAATCGAAAATATATCTGCATCATCGCCCGATATTGACTTGATTCGTGCCGACAGTAGAGTTAATAGTACTACTGCTAAGCAGCCCAGAGTCCTTGAAAACACTGGACTTTCGGACAGCCAGCCCATCTGTGAGGTGACGGTTTCCTACGCGGATGAACCCGATCTTGGAGCTGTCGCTGATGTGCTGGATCTGCTTACACATGCAAACTACGGGAGGTGAGAAAATGAAGCGAGTCATATGCCTCTACCGTGTTTCGACCGTCGGCCAGGTGGATCATGATGACATTCCCATGCAGAAGCTGGCTTGCCGCGAATATGCGGCGACCCACCCGGACTGGGAGATCGTTGATGAGATTTCCGAAAAAGGCATCTCCGGTTACAAGGTCAGCACCAATGACCGCGATGCCATCGTGGAGATTAAGAAAAGAGCCATCATGCACAAGTTCGACGTGCTGCTGGTTTTCATGTTCGACCGCATCGGCAGGCGGGATGATGAGACACCCTTTGTTGTGCAGTGGTTTGTTCAGCAGGGCATTGAGGTTTGGAGCGCCCGTGAAGGTGAACAGCGCTTCGATAACCACGTCGACAAGCTCCTGAACTACATTCGCTTCTGGCAGGCTTCCGGCGAAAGCGAGAAGACTTCCATCCGTGTGAAAACAAAGCATTCCCAAATGGTGCAGGAGGGTTTGTACCGGGGAGGACATGTTCCTTACGGCTACAAGCTGGAGCATCAGGGCCGCACAAACAAAAAGAATCAGCAGGTACGGGATCTGGTCATTGACGAAGATGAAGCAATCATCGTCAGAGAGATCTTTGACCTGCTGACCAATCACGGTTACGGCACAAACCGGGTCGCACAGTACCTGAATGGAAAAGGGATCAAGACAAAAAACGGAACCACCCTCTGGCGCGGAACAAGCATCCGGTCGCTCATCAACAACCCGATCTATATCGGGATTTACCACATGCAGGGAGTGCAGTCTGAGCCCTTCGACCATTTGAAGATCATCGACGAAGATCTTTTCATGAGATGCCAGCAGACAGTCAAAGCCAGGTCGACCAAGAACTTCGACGGTGAGCCTGTGGTCTTCCGGACGGATACGCGTAGCCTGCTGACGGGCATCATCTTCTGCGGGCACTGCGGATGCAGGCTCTGCTACAATCATCAGCATGAAGAAAGGAAACTGGCCAGCGGCGGTACCAGCGTGTACGACTACGAAACCTACCGCTGCTACAGGAAAATTTCCGCATCGAGAACATGTGATGGGCAAAGTGGCTACAAGGCGACCGCGCTGAATGAAGCAGTAGAACAGCAGGTCAAGCTGTTCCTTTCCAAACTGGAAGCGGTTCCCAAGGAGCGGCTTGTGGAGCTTGCCAGCGCCCGGAACGAGGAAACCTACAAGGTGGCTTACAAGCAGGCGCAGAAGGATTTTGAAAATGCTCAAAAGCAGGTCACCGCCCTGGAGGAGGAAGCCGTCAAGGCGCTGACCGGAGAAAGCCAGCTGGATCTGAGCATCGTCAACCAAATGCTCCTGAAGCACCGGGCCAAACTGGAAGCCGCCCAAACGGCAATGGAAGAAGCGCAGACCAGGATGCAGGCGGAGCAGGAAAACGCCAAAGCCACCAAGGCGCAGGTGGATGAGTTGCTTTCCTGGGCGCAGTGCTTTGATAAAGCGGACATCGGCACCAAGCACCTGATCGTTTCCCGGCTGATCGAGCGGGTGGATGTCCGAACCGGGTACAAGGTGCACATCAAATTCAAGATTTCACTGAAGCAGTTCCTCGGTCAGGAGTAATCCTGATCGGGGATCTTTTCTTACAATACTATCAGGATATGTAACGAATAATCGCTTTCAGAAAGCCATGGGCAGTTAACCCGGAAGATGCAGGGCTATGTTCGGTGCAACCATAGGTTGCATAGGCTGGGAAAAATGCAATTGCAAGTTTATGGAGAAAAATGGCGATATCTGGTATTCTGTTCATGCACCGCGGAGCAGCAGACCTTTTCAAGAGGAATCAAAGCAATTCAAAGGAGGATCACCATGAGCTTTGGCAAAAATCTTCAGTACCTTCGTCAGCTCAGCGCGGGCATGACACAGGAGGCATTAGCAGAAAGGCTGAATGTAAGCCGCCAGACGATCTCAAAATGGGAAATGGACGCGGCGAATCCCGAAATGGACAAAGCGCTTGAACTCTGCAAAGTGTTCAACTGCACCCTGGATAATCTTTTCAGGGATGAAATGGATCAACACAGCAGCGCTTACTCGAATCTTCGGGTCGAAAAGGTTCCCGGGTTCAGGTATGTGGAGCATACTGTCATCAGCACGGAGCCGGAGGCTGACGCTTTGGATCGGGTATTCAAATACGCAAAAGATCGCGGGGATGAACATCCGAAAGTGATCGGCTGGGATTTTCCCAGGCTGTCTATGGAGCAGATCAATGTGTTTAGGATGCATGGATACACAGCCGCATGGATCCTGCCGGAAGGCATGAAGCCTGAAGGGCTCGAAGTCAAAGAGCAAGCCGAACACAGGTATGCCGCGATCCACATCGACCGGCCATTTGACAATCCCTTTTCCACAATCCTGGGAGCGTATCATACGCTGGGGGATTATATGAGAACTAACGGACTGGTGCAAGTGAAAGACGAAGTCATTCCGTGCTTTGAAACGGATGGGGAGAGCATGGACGTCTTTATAGCCTGTAAGTAGCCCATTCACTTCAAAGTTGGAAATTCATCCTTTGACGGCCATGCACAAAGAAAGTGCATGGCTTTTTTCAACGCTGCAGCGTTGCTATACACTATTCCGGCCCTTAAGCCACACCGATTTCTATCCTTATAGGAAGTGTGCCTGTCCGGCAAACCGTTCACATCGAGCAGGGTACCCGTTCACATCGAAACCGGCAAGCTGTTCACATCGACGCCGGGCACTCGTTCACATCGACTCGCGTGAACGGGTTGGTTGTTCAACTCGTTCACATCGAGAATTGCACCCTGTCGGCACGGAAAAATGCACCCTCTCAGGGGGGAGAGGGCAAAAAGAAAAAGCCTTGATTTCTCAAGACTTTTTCGGGTTGGTGGTCGCAACAGGACTCGAACCTGTGACCCCATCGATGTGAACGATGTGCTCTACCAACTGAGCCATGCGACCTTAACTAACCATGCGACTTCCTACGAAGGTACCAGTAGGTACTACCAACTGAGCCAACAGACCACATGCACCAGACGATTCATCCGGCGACAGGAAATAGTATACCATAACTTTGCCCCGCTGTCAAGGGGTGTTGGGCAAGTTTTTGATTTTTTCCGCGGCGCAATGTCTGTTCTCGCCACGGGAAAGCGCGCGGCTGGAAGCCCGGGCGGCGCGTGCTGCTGGTAGAGGACAATCAGCTCAATGCCGAAATTGCCGCAGAGCTGCTGAAAATGAGCGGGCTGACGGTCGATTGCGCGTGGGACGGCATTGAGGCGGTTGAGTGCCTATCCTCCTGCCCCGACGGATATTACGACATGGTGTTCATGGACATTCAGATGCCGCGGATGAACGGCTACGACGCGACCCGCGCCATCCGCAGCAGCGCGCGCGATTACTGCAAGCGTGTGCCGATTGTCGCCATGACCGCCAACGCCTTTGCCGAGGATGTGCAGGCCGCCAAGACGGTCGGCATGAATGAGCACATTGCCAAGCCGCTGGAGCTGGCGACGCTGGCTGCTGTCCTCCGGCGGTATCTGGGCGGCGGCGATGCCTGATGCCTTTCCTCCACTCACGCTCCATTGACTGGTCGGCGCTGACGGCGGTGTGAGCGATACGGAAGGATACAGCGGCGCTGGCAGAAGGGGGAAGGGATGCCCTTTCCCGAATCCAGTCTGCATTCCATACGTCTGTTTCTCACACGCATGGATGTTTTGTTTCAGTGGTTTCGCCTCTGCGGACGCGACAAGGGGGGCTTTCCAATTGTCACCTTGACCCCTTCGGCATCGTCATCCCTTCCACACATTTCAAAAGCATAATTGTAAATTCACCCAACCATCACGCAAAAGAATGCGCGAACGATTGACATTTTCCGCCCAAATCGGTACAATGAAGCTGGGGAGTTCTGCCCCGGCTTTTTTGATGGACAAACGCAATTTGCAACCGAAATACATGCCGGAAATAGTCTTACTTTCAGGAGGAACGGGCTCATGACCAAATCTACCACACGCCGATTCCTGTGCTGCCTGCTGGCGCTCTGCTGTCTGCTGGGCAGCCTGACCGCCTTCTCGCTGGCGGCGGGGACAAGCTATCCCTACAGCGCGTCCGTGAATGCGGATACCAACCTGCGCCGCAGCCCCTCGTCGGCGGAGAGCAACATCATCGCCCGTATCCCGAAGGGAACGATTCTGACCGTCACGGGCGCAAGCGGCAATTTCCTCTGCGTCACCTATGACGGGCAAGTCGGCTATATCTTCAAGCAGTACGCCGAGCAGGTGACGACAAACACGTCCGAATCCGGCAGCGTCGCGTATGGCTTCCCGTACTACACGACGACGAAATCCTCCGTCAATCTGCGCACGACCCGCTCCACCACCAGCGCGCGCGTGACCACCATCCCCAAGGGCGCGACCGTCATCATCCACGGCGTCAGCGGCGACTGGGCGCAGGTGACGTATCAGGAAAAAACGGGCTACTGCATGACGGCGTATTTGAAGCTGCTGACGGTGGTGGAACCGACCGCCGCCCCGACGGCTGTGCCGACCAGCGCGCCTATTTTAGAAGACAGCACCTACAAAGTGCTGCAAAACGGCTCGACGGGCAATCAGGTGCTTGCGCTCCAGCAGGCGCTGGCGGAACTGGGCTACCTGACCAGCACGCCCGACGGCACTTACAATACCACCACCACGCAGGCGGTCATCGCTTTGCAGAAGATGAACAGCCTGCCCATGAACGGCATTGCGGACGCGAATCTGCAAGCGCTGATTTTCCATGGTCAGCCCAAGAATTCCTCCGGCACGAAGGTTTCCATCAAGACGCTTCCCGCCCTCTCCGGCATCACCATCCGTCTGCATGACCAGGGCGTGCTCGTCTCTACCGTGCAGACGCGGCTGATCCAGTTGGGCTACTATGACGGCGAAATCAGCGGCGTGTACGATGTAGCGACGCAAACTGCGGTCAAGGCATTCCAGAAAGCAAACGGCTTAAAGGCCGACGGTGCGTGCGGCACGGCGACGCAGGAAAAGCTGATGAGCGCTGCCGCCGCCCCCGGTACGCTGCCGACCATGGAAGTGACTGTGACCGCAACCCCTGCGCCGACCGACCTGCCCCCGCTGACCACCCCTGCCGCGACCGTCCGCAAGGGTTCAACCGGCAATGACGCGCGCCTTGTGCAGCAGCGGCTGATTGATTTAGGCTATCTCTCCGGCGTCGCGGACAGCATTTTCGGCACGGCGAGCGTGAACGCGCTGAAGGAGTTCCAAGCCAAGAACGGTTTGAGCGCCGATGGCATTGCAGGCGCAAGCACTTATCAGGTGCTGTTCAGCTATCTGGCGATTTCGGCGGATTACATCGTTACCCCCGCGCCAACGGCCACCCCGCTGGCGACAGCGACTCCGACCCCCGCGCCCATCACGAAGGACAACGTCGTTACCATCCGCCAAGGCACGAGCGGCGACGCGGTGCTGCGTTTGCAGGAGCGGCTGACGGCGCTGGGCTACTACAATTCCCGCCGCGACGGGGTCTGCATGGCGGACGACGCAGCGGCTATCCGCGCTTTCCAGCGCATGAACGGGCTGTCAGTGGACGGCGTAGCGGGCTATGACACGCAGGTGCTGCTCTACTCCGCAACCGCAATCGGCAGCGACGGCATCATGGCGGGCGCATCGGTGGATGTGAGCGTCACCCTCCGCCGCGGCATGACGGGCGAAGCCGTCCGCGCGCTCCAGCAGCGGCTGATTACCCTCGGCTACCTCTCCGGCACGGCAGACGGCATTTACGGCACAGCGACCGCCGAAGCCGTCTACAATTTCCAGAAGCGAAACGGACTCACCCGTGACGGCGTGGCGGGCAACAAAACGCTGATTGCCCTCTACTCCGCCTCTGCCGCCACCCCGACCCCCGCGCCGACGATTGCGCCCGTGAGCACGCCTTCCGCCGCATCGGTGATTGCCAGCGCCTCCGCGCTCCACCGGGGCGACAACGGCACGGCAGTCAAGGCAATGCAGCAGCGGCTGATTGACCTCGGCTACCTCGCGTCGGGTTCTGCGGACGGCATCTTCGGCGTCAAAACATATCAGGCGCTGCGTGACTTCCAGCTGGCGAACGCCCTGTATGTGGACGGCGTTGCGGGCAAGAACACAATTGCGTCGCTCAACAGCAGCAGCGCCACTGGCAAGAATACCGCGCGCCCGAACACCACCGCAACCCCCACCCCGAACATCTCCAACGACATTGGCACAACCACGAAGGTCAGCGCGGAGAACGTCGTCTACGAATACTGGTACTCGACGGTGCGCAGCGCCTGCCGCCAGTACCCCTACGCAACGGTCTACGACTACTCCACGGGCATCTCGTGGCAGGTTCACATGTTCTCCTACGGCAAGCACGCCGAAGCCGAACCGCTGACCGCGGCAGACACGGCGAAGCTGGAGCAGGCTTTCGGCGGCAACACATGGACGCCCAAAGCTGTCTGGGTCATCTTCGCTGACGGCACGGTTCGTATGGCGACGACCCACTCCATGCCGCACGAGGTGCAGCACATCACGGACAACAACTTCCCCGGTCACCTGTGCATCCACTTCCCGCGCACGCAGGCGCAGGTAACGGCGATCGGCCCCTACGCCATGAGCCACCAGCAGACGGTGGAAAAGGGCTGGGCGGAAACGCAGGCGATGATTGCGAACTAATTTGGATATATAAAATGCCGCCGGGAGGATGGGGAATGTCCTTCCGGCGGCGAAATTTTGCGTTAAACCGCGTTTTGTCTTGACACCACCCATGACACCAGCTATAATAAAAGCGGAAGGGATAATTTGATGTCGAAGTGGGAAAAACTATTGCAACGAATCTTGTCCTTATCAAAGGACTTGCGATTCGATGAACTGCGTAAAGTATTAGAGGACTACGGCTACCAAATGTTTTCCCCTCGCAGCGGCAGTAGTCACTATACCTTCCGCAAGCCCGGCTGCCAGCCAATCACCATTCCTAAGCATGAGCCCATTAAGAAAGTATATGTCGAACTGGTTCGCAATATTGTTGAAAGTGAGGCGAATCGTCATGAAAACGCTTGAACAGTATATGGCCTTGCCCTATCCTTTGGAAATCATCCCTGATTCTGATGAAGGCGGCTTTGTTGGCAGCTACCCTGACTTGCCGGGATGCCTGACCTGCGGCGAAACGATGGAGGATGTCGTTCGGAACGCAGAGGATGCGAAGCGCGCATGGTTGACGGCAGCATTGGAAGAGGGGCTTGTTATCCATGAGCCGAATCTGCCAACCGCTTACTCTGGTCAATTCAAGCTCCGCATTCCCAAATCGCTGCACCGTTCTTTGGCAGAGCACTCTCGCAGTGAAGGAATTAGCATGAATCAATACTGCTTGTACCTGTTAGCAAAAAACGATGCGCTGTATGGCGCATAATGCACATCACCCACATAGAATCGCCGCCGGAAGGACATTTTGCATCCTCCCGGCGGCGACTTTCTATGCTATTCCGCTTCCTCCGCGCCCCACTTTTCCGGCACATCCGGACACCCCTGCCGTTTCTTCGCGGCGCGCGCTTCGACGTAGCAGCCGCAGAGCGCGCATGTTCCGCTGTGCAGGTTGTCGCAGGTGCGGCAGATGTTCAGGCGCGCGGCGTAGGTCGCTTCGTCGGTCTTCTCGTCCGCCGAGAGCGAATCCACATAGTCCCGCACGAGCTTCGCCATATCCGCCTGACCGCTTTCCAGCAGCGTGCAGCGGCAGGGCTTTCGCGCATCAGCCACGAATCGTGACCTCCACCACTGAGCAGGCAGGCAGCGTCATATTGAGACCCGTTTCGGTCACGCGGACGGCGTCGAACGGCTTCACCGTCACCTTTTCCGCGTCCTCGAACGTGTTCTTGTCATGCATATCGCCCGTCAGGATGCGCGCTGTCACGTCCTTTGCAGACGCGCCGGAGAGGTGCACCACCACATCCAGCGCATCGGTGCAGGAGGTGTTCGTCGCCGTCAGGGTGATGACACCTTCCTTCTCCGAGGCGGTCGCGGTCAGCTGCTTCACGCCGCTGCACTCGCCGCAGGTGATGGCGGACGGCAGATAGTTCGCATCGTGATGCGCCTTGTAGAGGTCGAAGACGTGGTACGTCGGCGTGCAGATCATCTTCGCACCGTCGGTCAGGATAACCGCCTGCAGGACGTTGACCATCTGCGCGATATTCGCCATGACCACGCGGTCGCAGTGGCTGTTAAAGATATCCAGTGTCAGCGCGGCGACCATCGCGTCGCGCATGGTGTTCTGCTGATAGAGGAAGCCCGGATTCGTGCCGGGTTCGCAGTCGAACCACGTTCCCCATTCGTCGACAATCAGCCCGACGCGGTGCTCGTGGTCGTACTTGTCCATAATCGCCAGATGGCCGCGAATCAGCGTGTCCATGTAGGCGGCATTGCGCAGGGTAAGGTAGTATTCGTCCGCATCGAAATCAGTTGCGCTGCCTTTCTTGTCCCATGCATACGGTACGGTGTAGTGGTGCAGGGTAATGGCGTCGAGGTAACGCCCGGCACGCTCCATCAGCTTGTCCGTCCAGTTCCAGTCGCCAGAGCTGGGCCCGCAGGCGATGCGGTAGAGCTTATTGTCGCCATAGTTGCGGCAGAACGTCTGGTAGCGGCGGTATTCGTCGGCATAGTATTCCGGGCGCATGTTGCCGCCGCAGCCCCAGTTTTCATTGCCCACGCCGAGGTATTTGAGGTTGAACGGCTCCTTGTGCCCGTTCGCCCAGCGCTTCTGCACAACGGTGGAATCGCCCGTGGAATTCATGTATTCCACCCATTCCGCCATTTCGCGCACCGTGCCGGAGCCGACGTTCGCGTTGACGTAGGGTTCGCAGCCGATTTGGCGGCACAGTTCCATGAACTCGTGCGTGCCGAAGGAGTTGTCCTCCACTACGCCGCCCCAGTTCGTGTTCACCATGCGCTTGCGGGTTTCTTTCGGGCCGATGCCGTCCTCCCAGTGGTATTCATCCGCAAAGCAGCCGCCCGGCCAGCGCAGCACCGGCACGCCGATTTTCTTCAGCGCCTGCACCACGTCCGTGCGCATGCCATTGACGTTGGGGATGTCGGAGTTTTCGCCCACATAGACGCCACCGTAAATGCAGCGTCCGAGGTGCTCCGAGAAATGGCCGTAGATGTTCTTGTTGATTTTCTTGCCGGATTGCCCAGCCGCGTTGATGGAAAGGATTGCCGCCATATGCTTGTCCTCCGTCTCTTTTTTTGTGCTGGTTGCGCCCATTGCGCGCATTCATAAAGTAGATATTCGCCCAATCTATCAGGATTCCTGCCGCATTTTTTCTTTTTTTACGAAATGTTTTTCGACAGTGTGATGGTCGTCACCGCGGGCGAGTTGAACAGGCGGAAGCCCATCCACCACGGGTAAATCAGCCCTTTGCCCAGTCCAGGGCTAACATACTGCCAAATTCCGCCAAAGAAGCTTAGTCCCTGCACCTGACTGTCCTCCGGAAACCAGCCCAGTTCCGGCACATACAGCGCACCCATGCCCGGAATGCGCCACTGCCCGCCGCAGTAGCCGCCCGTGACAATCAAGTCCACATTGTTCATCGCGCAGACGGCTTTCGGATCAGCGTTCTGCTTCGCGGTGGTGATGTACTCCTGCGTCAGCGGCATTCCGCTCACGCAGACCTGCATGTCCTTGTTTGTCATTTCCGCCATGGCTGCCTCGATGCGGTCAAGCCTGTCCAGCTGATAGACCGCCAGCCGCTGGAGCGCCGCCTGATCAGCCGTCAGCGTCGGCAGGGCATTCAAGCCGTCCAGCTGCTTCTGGTATGCCTTGCGCGCGCTGGGGATGTTGAGCGTATACAAATCCTCCGGTACAAACCAAATGGTGGATTTTTCCCGTGTGAATGACACGGGGACATCCAGCATCGTCACGCCCGCGTCAATGAGCGCCTGCGCCCAATCCGCATAAGGCGAAAGGGAGGCGTGCGCCGTCGTTGCATAGGGGGACGGGTCGCCGCTGCCGGGCAGGAACAGCACCTTCGACCCCGCCGGAAGCTGCTCAAGGAGCGCCAGCGCCGGCGCCGCGTCGCCGTTCTCGCCAATCATATTGCCCGTCATGATGACGCAGGAAACTGCGCGCGTACCGACCGCTTTGCCAATCGACGCCTGATTCAGCCCGCGGTACTCCCCGTTCAAATCCGTCAGCAGAAGAATCGACCACTGATCCAGCGAATTGGGCAAATCGGGAATGGTGACCGTTTGCCGCAGCGCCTTGACGGTATTGCTGACGGCAAAATTCGCCACCGCACCCGCGCCAAACGTCAATAGCAGCACGACCAGCAGCGTCACGCCGATTTTGCGCCCCAGATGGGATTTTTCCTCAAAAATGTTTTCATTCCGTCTGGACAAGGGCATTCCTCTCCTTTCTGACTTTCTTGGGAAATGCGGTTACTCCGCGTCTTCCCCCGGCACATACGGCATCAGGAAGCAGTTCACATAGTACGCATATTTTCCCGACGTCGAGTTGCTCGGTTTTGCCGTCACGACCGTATAATCCACGCAGTCGCTCGCCGGAATCTCGCGTTCGTCCTCCGGCACTTCGGACAGGTTTGTCGAGGTCTTTTTGTTCGTGTTCACCTCGGCGTTCATGTCGTAGTCGTGGATGTACATCTTGACGCGGCTTGCCATATTCCCCTCCAGCGTCGTGATGCGGTACTTGCCGTCGCCCAAGTCCTTCACGTCGTACACCAGCGCAACGTGAATCGTCTTGTTGAACGAGCAGCCGTACACCAGCAGGAAGCCCGGCTGCGGCACATTCGTCGTGCGGTTCATCAGCTGATAGCCGCGCAAGAGCTTGCCGACGCTGGCCTCCTTAACGTGATGGACGCCCTCCACCTGCACGAACACGCCGTCCTCGGATTCCTTCGCGGCTTTCTTGACCGCTTCCAGTTCCTCCATCTCGACGTTCGCCTGCATCATGCACCAGGTGATATAGCCGCCGCACCAGCCGAAGCCGATGCCCTTGCCGCGCCACTCGGTGTACTTATTGACGTTTTTGAGCGTCTTGCCGTCCAGTTCCGCCCATTCGTTATAGGCAATATCCAGCACCTGCTGAATCTGCTCCGGCGGCTGCACGGGCGCTTCAGTGGAAATCGCGACCGGCGGGGGCGTCGGGGTGGCTTTGGCGGCGAGCGCCGTTGGCAGGAGCAAGGTCATCAGCAAGAGGGCACACAGCCCGCGAAGCAAGCGTTTCATCAGTGAATCCTTCCTTTCGGATATTTCTTCAATTTAAGCATACCACGTTTTAGGATGTTTGGAAAGGGGCAAGTGAAGTTTTTACAAATGAAAGCCGCCATTCGACTTTTGATAGCGGTCGAATGGCGGCTGATGTTCTATTCTTCTCACGGATAAACACGCGGGCACTGTATGCAGTCGTCACCAGCTGAATCGCGCGGAAGGGTCAAGGGAGGAACTCCCTTGCAGGGTGCAGGGGCAGC